>OCPQ01000261.1_pt1 | contig 40465 bp, 56 predicted proteins | sample 1538251 | NCBI WGS metagenome assembly OCPQ01 (sample SAMEA2580249, study PRJEB22360) | human gut metagenome | biome: human gut; feature: human-associated habitat; material: faeces | place: Denmark | collected 2008/2010 | reverse complement strand
CTGGTGCTATTGCAAAAAGACTTGGTTTTATAGATGACGATTTGAAAAATGAGCAGTATTATCCTTATGATATGGTTCATTTCAATTGAGTAATGACGAGGTGATAAAATGACACTTTCGATAGATGGTCGCTTATCTGAACTTATAGCGAACTTCTGTTCTTGAAACCTACATAAGAGAGGTAACAACGCTTGTTCATCTCACCGTGAACGGTGAAGAAATCGTTACAACTGTTGACCACCCGTTTTATGTACAAGGTAGAGGGTTTGTTGAGGCTGGTAAGTTGCTTGTTGGCGATAAACTTCTTGATGTAAACGGAAATGTTCTTTTAGTTGAAAATTTAGATGTTGAGTTGACAGATGATTCTGTTAAGGTGTATAATTTTCAAGTAGAGGATTACCATACATATCACGTTAGTGGTTTTGGTGTGTTGGTACATAATGCTGGTGGGTATGAAAGATCTCAAAAATATTCAAATAATTGGTCGGATGAAAGTTTATCTAAAACTGTTGATAAAATTGCACCTGAGTCAAAACCAGTAAAGACTTCTAGCGGCAAGGAGATATATAATAATCCTAAAACGGGAAAACAAGTAGTATATGATACAGATGGTAATTACTTTAGGATTGAAGACACAACTTTAACAGGAAAAAGAGTATACACTGATATTAATGGAAATCAAATCCCAAATAATAAAATTGTTAATGGAAAACAGATAGGTATTTCGAAATCTGAATATAATCAGTTGACACATTTTAATAATATTGATTAAGGAGATTGTTGAAATGAAACAAATGGCAGAAAGTAATAATTATCTTATACTAAATGAATATGAAAAAGTATTTCTCAAATTAAAAGCAACATCTCAATTAATTTTAATTGGTGAATTCTATGGCGATCCAGATGTTGCTTTGATTTCAGACGATGAGACATACTGTGCTGTTGGTGGAGAAGGTGTGATTATTTATTATTTAAGAGAACCATTTGAAGAATTTTCTACCAATCACAAATCATCAAATCAATGGAAAATTTGGGGAAGAGGCACCAATGAAGAAACAATGTGGGTGAGTGAAATAGATCAAATTGATAGTAAACATATTCGAGTTGAATTAGAAGATTCTGAAACCATACTATTATCTATTTTCTAACTTGCGTTTTGAATCTATATATGAGAAGATTCTAAGCTTATTCATTTGGCAATCGACGGCGAAGAAATCGTTACAACTGAAACCCACCCGTTTTATGTGAATGATCGTGGCTTTGTCAATGCAGGAGAACTAATAGTTGGCGATAAACTCCTTGATGTAAACGGAAATGTTCTTTTAGTTGAAAATTTTGATATTGAGTTGACAGAGAAACCTGTTACAGTGTATTATTTTCAGGTAGAAGATTTTCATACTTATTATGTTGGTGGCTTTCGCATACTTGTACATAATGCAGGGGATGCATATAAACGTCCATCGGGTTATCGTAAAGGCGTTAGGGATAAAACATGGGAAGAAGCAAAGGCGAATTCTCCTGATGAAATTGTTCGTGATCCTAAAACGGGAAAACCAATTAACCCCAATGAGCCTTGGAATATGGGGTATAAACCTGGTTATGAGTTTAGAAAACATCGAGCAAGTGCACAGGAACGTGGTATAGACAGAAAACAGTTTTTAGATGAACACAATGATTCGTCCCACTATCGCCCAGAACTTCCAAGTTCAAATAGAAGTCATTCTTGTGAAGATATGACAGATCAATATTTAGGACCATGATTTTAGATTATTTGTCATAAGCTTGAATTGGTAGTTAAATAACTATTATTGCATTAGTTGGTATTTAAAGTATGTATATAACAACATAAATTTTTGGAGGTGCAATATGGAAAATATGCAAAACAAAAAAGAGATTTTTAAAATCATTCACGAGGCCGTAAAACTAACACCGAAGGTTATTTCATATTCTGATGAAACCGAAAGTCATAAGATCGATATATACATTGGTGAAAATAGGCCAGATGTTGGTCTTACAACATATTCAACTATTGGTTTGTCAGAGTATCCAATAGAAATTGTGGATAGACAAGGAAGAGAAATCAGGGTGGAATTTATAGGTATGTGCACGAGTGAGTTCACAAGTTTTCCTAATATATTAGCGTCCTGTGCGTTCAATATTATCAAGGATCATTATTCGTACACTCCTGGGATGGTGAACATGAATGTTATTGATGATTATTATAAAAACTTAGAAATGAGGCATATTTATTACACTATCCCGTCATACTGGGAGGATTTGCAAGGCCATCTTATTGACGGTCATATAGTAAACTGGCTGTTTGCAATACCTATCTCGGACAATGAACTGGATTATTTAAACGAAAATGGTGTAGACGCTTTTGAAGACTTGTTGGAAAGCAATGATACTGAGGTATATGATTTGTATCGAAGGTCTATCATCTAAATGACACCCTATTGTGAACAGCGAAGAAGTCGTTACAACTGTTGACCATCCGACCACCCGTTTTATGTAAAAAATCAAGGCTTTATCAAAGCAGGAGAACTAATAGTTGGTGATGAACTCCTTGATGTAAGCGGAAATGTTCTTTTAGTTGAAAATTTTGATGTTGAGTTGACAGACGAACCCACTACAGTGTATAATTTTCAGGTGGAGGATTTCCATACTTATCATGTTTGCACATTGGGCGTGTTGGTGCATAATGCGGGAAAGAATTACGCTTCCTTAGAACCAGATAAGTATACTGAACTTACACAATCGGAGGTAAAGGATATATTAAAAGAACGAGGATTAGATGAGCAAGCAGCTCAGAATCTTATAGATTCGTTTGATGGACCTATTTATAAAAGAGAAGGTTTCGAAGGGGAAGCATTTACGATTACGGAATCAAATGCCGGAGAAGCATCTGGAGTATTTGTTACAAGAGAATCTGCAGGTATAACTCATACAGAAAGAATTAATAACTTGGCACTGCCGCCGAATAATACTGCGATGGCTGAAAGCACAGTGCAACTAACAAGATCGCAGATTTTGCTTGAGGGAAAGGTAGCTGCACAACCTGATTGGGCAGTTATTGCTGATGATGGTATACCGAGGAGCGGTGGCGGTTGGCAAGTTGTTACTGACGGTGGAAAATACAATGGTGCGATTGAGAGGTAAATCTAAAATGAAAGATAAATTACTTAAATTACATGACTATCTATTAAGTAATGGTTATATAAAAGATGCCGATAGAATATACAGTATACTTGAAGAATATGAAAATGAAAATAAATTGTCCGATCTTTCCGCTCAAAAACTGATTGTTATGTGTAATCCGAAATACCTTGGAAACTATTATATTCGTGAATTTGATGATTTATACAAATGGTGGAATTTTCTGGCTGAGATTGTTTCGGGTATTAGATAATAATTTTAATATATATCAGTTGACCACCTGTTCTATGTAAAAGATAAGGGCTTTATCAATGCAGGTGAACTTAAAATTAATGATGAGCTCCTTGATTCTAACGGTAACATACTTTTAATTGAAAATTTTGCTATTGAGTTGACAGAGAAACCTGTTACAGTGTATTATTTTCAGGTAGAAGATTTTCATACTTATCATGTTGGTGAGTTTAGAATACTTGTACATAACGCAGATTACAAAATTACATTACCAAGAGAAAAGTATCCAGAGTCTGCAAAACACATTGAGGATGCAATAAAAAATGGACAGCCGAGGGAACTTACAATAAATAGAAGTGGAGCAAAGTCTAATAGAAAAGCGTCAATAAAGGGAATTAGCAAAGTTCCAGGTAAGGATTTGGATGAGTATCCTTTTGCAATGTGTAAAGAAGGAGGCAAAGGGGCTCATGTTCGTGCAATCAAAAGATCCGATAATAGAGGTTCAGGTTCTTTTATTGGGCATAAACTAAGGGGTCTCCCCGATGGGGCTACATTTGAAATAATAATTGTTGATTAATGGAGGTTAATGAAAATGCAGGAAAATAATAAACTGTGGTTAGAGATCAAGGAAATGTTTGAAACGTCACAGACAGAAGTAACGATATTTAATGGTGCTGGGTCAGACAGTGCTAAAATATGTGATATGCTTAGAGTAACTTCTGCGTCTGCTATGGGTGCTGTCATGCTGAACACATCAGGAGTTGTATTTGATGATTGGATAAGACTTTATGGCGGTGATACATCTGATAGGGTAGGCATATCTAAGATAAATTTGCTGTCTAAAAACGGTACACCTGAGAGGGTCAAACAAATGCTTATCGTTGCCACTGATGTTGTGGGCGGTATATTTGCGATTAATTCAGGCAAATTTGATGAGGGCATAGGCGATGTGTGGTATTTTGCTCCTGATACTTTGGATTGGGAAGACCTTGAGTTAAGATACTCTGAATTTATTGCCTGGCTCGCTCAGGGGAATATAGATGAATTTTATAGTTCAATGAGGTGGACAAATTGGAGAGAATCTGCAAAGAATGTGGAATTTGATAAAGCCATTTTGATATATCCGTTTCTTTGGTCCGAAGAAGTTAACATTGAAACTGCGTCAAAATCAATAGTTCCATTTGACGAGTTGTTTGCTACAAACATGGAATATAGAGAAAAGTTTGGCATTGGCGATTAATAGATCTTAATTGGAGATTAATTTCTGAACTAATAGTTGGTGATGAACTTCTTGATGTAAACGGAAATGTTCTTTTAGTTGAAAATTTTGATGTTGAGTTGACAGATAAACCAGTAAAGGTGTATAATTTTCAGGTAGAAGATTTCCATACTTATCATGTTGGCGAAAATGGAGTTTGGGTTCATAATGCAAATTGCAAGTTGATAAAAAATGATGACGGTACATATGATGCTGAGCTATCATATAAAGAGGATTGGACACCAGAGCAACGAGCAGAAGCCGATGCAAAATGTAAAGCTTTATCGGATGCTGATACTGTAAAAACTAAGGTTGAAAGAAATGATTCTCCGTCTGTAGAATATAAGAAGGCATTTGGAAAAGATTCGATACCAGCTGGCAAAGATATTGATCACACAATAGATTTACAACTTGGCGGAAATCCTGATGTAAAAGTTAATGGAAAGCCTTTGGATAAAAGTGTAAATAGGAGTCTTGGCAAACAAATAGGCTATTTGATTAAAGATTTTGATTACGGTACAATAATAAGGAAATTTACAATGGTCAATCGACAATAAATTATTGAGGAGTGTTAATTCATGTACGAAAATTTTAACGAATTCATTAAGAATAATGAAAAATTGGATATTAAAAGCGAAAGAGAGTTTTTAGAGGTTTATAATGGTAAATCATTCTTAAATGGGCTATACAGAATCCATAATCTAGAAGATAGAGAAAAATGGAATGAAATAATAGGTAAAACATTTCCGCCAGCAATGGGAAAAATAATGGTTTTTGGCTATGATTGGCTAGGACGGAGTTTTGCAATTTATAATGAGACGGATACAGTACTGATGTTTGAGCCAGGAACAGGTGAAGCCTTTGATACTGATTTTAACTTTTATGACTTTCACAATAAAGAAATTCCCACTAATCATTTGGTATGCTTAGCTTCAGAGTATTATGAAAAGTGGCGTAAGGCAAATAACAATTATATTTTACCGCATAACAAGTGCGCAGGTTACAAAGTACCGCTATTCCTAAATGGAAAAGATGTGGTGGAAAATCTTGAAATATCTGATATGGAAGTATATTGGGAAATAATGATGCCATTGATAAATCTTTAACTAGTTACTTACGGAGGAATAAAAATGCCAAGCAACCAAGAAAAAGTCTCACAGCTTTTAGATACTATTAGGAGTTGTAGTAAAATACAACTGTATAAACTCTGACTATTATTGAGAGCAAAGACGATTATTACGACGAGTACTACTACATGAAGCCCGAATGTGAAAAAAGCCGTTGGTAGAAATTCAAAGACGGCTGCAAAAAAGTCGGCGAGTGGTGTAAAGAGCATTGGAAAGCTGCTATAACAATAGTAATAGTTATTGCGGCTGTGATTTTAGTAGCCACCGGTGTCGGTGGTATATTGGGTGCTATGGCATTAGGCGCATTATTCGGCACAGGCATAGGAGGTCTTTTCGGCGGTATTATTTCTGCTGTTACAGGAGGTTCGTTTTGGATGGCTTTGAAAATGGAGCGTTTTCAGGAGCTATTGCAGGAATTATTTCAGGAGGAATGGGATTTGGGTTGTCTGCCGGAGGAAAAGCCGCTTTAGGACTTGGCAAAACTATGCTTATTGGTGCAGCATCGGGCTTGGGTTCCTCTCTAATTAGCGATTTAGGAGATATATTAATTAAAGGTGAAGATATTTCGTTAGGCGAGGTATTTTTCAATGCTGCTTTTTCTGGTGCATTTGGAGCTGCATTTGCAGGGGCTAGCTATGGCTTTTCTAAAACCTTTGGTTCACTATTAAAAAATTCTTCCTGGCTTTCAAAAGCAAAAGAGTTATTTAGGATTGGCAAAACTTCTAATGCTAATTATGGTAAAATAACATCTTATACGACAACAAATCCTAAGGGTATTTCAATAAATTTTTCAAGTTATAATTCTAAGTCATTTAGAATTGAATTTGACGTGTCAAGATATTTACATTATCATTTTCCTTCTTTGTTTGGAAGTAAAGCTCATGTTCCTTTATCTCCAATAATTGATTCGAGTATATCTCGTGTCATATCAAATTATTTTCTTAGTGAGGATTAGTCATTATGAGATACAATAATGAAGTATTTGTAAAATATAGAATAGATAAAGATTCAATTGTTTTTTGGACTTCGGACATTAATGAAAATATTTCTGCTGCCAAGGTATTAAACGAGTTTTTATATGATTTTTCTAAAGGAAAAAAGATATTTTTTCATGGTTACAGATTACCGGAAGAATATCTTTCTCAAATAGTTGATACAAAGGTAATCTTAGAAAAATCAGAAATCATTAATGACCCATTTAATATTTTTTTGAGATTAAGCGATGCGAAAATAAATATAAATCATTTTGATTGTGCGTGCGAGTCAATGATATATTATTTTGATAATAAGGTTAATTGGACGGATTTTTTAGCAACATCTATCATTAGTCAGCCTCAAAAATATATTAAAGAAGGAATATTAATAGCCTATTTTGCTTCTGTGGACCAAGGGGCAGATTATTGGTTTGAATGTAGCAAGGATTACAAAGAAAATGTGTTGATATTACTCCGCACTCTAACGGCATTAGGATGTAGAGTAAAACAAGTTTCTCATTTATCATTTCCATATAATTAGAGCGTATCAGATGAATTTTTGGAAAAAAACAATTAAGGTGAGATGAGATGGAATATTTATTATTTGAAATATTGTATTGAGGTTTAAACTATGAGAAGATGCGAACCACTAAACACATAAGAAGCAAACAGATAATTGAACTTAGAAAACATATGGCACTATTGAAAATGGTTTTGCACCTTGTCAATGCTATATACTATAAATTAGGAAATGATTATTGCAAAGCAATAAAAAATAAAATTACGTCAATAATAAAAATTGATCCTGAATATGCCGTAAAATATTATCACCCTTTATTTATTAATGATAATGCTGGTTTGAAATCACTGAAATCAAAAGTGCTTTCCATAGATGAAAGCATATGTGATGTTGATGATGTTATCAGCTCAATAAAATCATCAACGCAGACCCAAGAGGACAAAATTGAATCACTTAAGTCATTGAAAGAAAATATTAGTGAATACATTTCCGATGTTGTGACTATTGACTAAAATACGGCTGACGCTATCAATAAGAGCAAGAATGACTTTTATGAAAAATATGAATACTTAAAACCGGATATTGAAAAAAAGCTGGTTGGAAGAAAAAGTAGATAACGCTTGTGAGTGGTGCAAGGAAAATTGGCAGTCAATAGTTAGTGCGTTTGTGACTATTGTCATTGTTGTCGGTATTGTTATATTGAGTATTTCAACATTTGGAACAGCAATTCCAGTAATTGCTGTTGGTGTAGTTGGAGCAATCGTAGTCATTCCAGGTCAATTAATTAGTGTTATTATTTCATGTGCGATAACAGGCGATTGGGATGGTAACTGGCAATCATATATTGGATCAGCGATAGGCGGTTTTGCTGGTGGTGTTTTATTATTGCTTACTAATCCAATTGCTGCTTGTTCAGCAGAGGCGGCAATATCAACGTTTTTTGGCGAAAATCTTGAAAATATCACTGGGGGACAAAAACGATCGACTTTTGAAATATTATTTGATACTGGTTTAAGCACAGGAACAGCGGCTTTTTTTAGTGTTGCTTTAAGTAAAATTACTGGAAAGCTTTCAAAAACTCTTTCGAAAAAAATTCCGGTGTTCAAAAGACTTTCAGGCATAAATAGCTATGATGCTTCATTTAAAATGGTAATAACAAAATTAAAACAGGGAAGTATTAAAAAATTTCATTATAAAACAATTAGAAATGGTGTAATTTCAGGACTTTCTGGAGGTGCATTGGAAAATATAGCAAGTGGTTTTTTTGATGAGATTAAGGAATGGTATGACGAATGGAGAGAGTTGTCACAAAATTAATAAGAAATGAAGGAGGTCTGATCAATGAAATCAAAATCGAAATTTACTGTGAAGATACCGTCAGAGATTTATAAAGGTGAAGTTTTTATAACTGCTTTTTTCATTGTTTTAAACGTAATGTATACGATTTTTGGTAATCCTCCACATTTCCCTATGTATATTTCAACAATATTATTCGTTTTTATTCCAATAGCTATTTCATTATTGTGGATAAGAAAATTAAAAATTGTAGTAAGTGGCAGCAAAATAACCGTTAGGAAGATTTTGGGATTCAAATATAGTGTGGATGTTTCAGAAATAACAAAGATAAAATGGATAATTAATGATACTAGATTAGGGGTTAATGAAAAAATTTTAATTTATGTGAACTCTGAGCATTTTGCTGTTGAAACTCTTATGGACGGATTTGAAATAATGTCAGAATATCTTTTGAAAAATGTTGATCCTGATAAAATAATTTATATTAATAAAAAATAGAACATTTGGCAATAAAATAATCGGAATATGTTGTGCGTATCGACGGCGATGTCGCTGATGTTATTAATAAGAGCAAAGATGATTTTTACGATAAGTATGAATACTTAAAAACCGGATATTGAGAAAAGCTGGTTGGAAAAAGCTAAAGAGTGGATTGATTCAGCTTGTGAATGGTGTAAAGATTTATGGAATAAAATTATAGATTTTGATTTTTTTAATTTTATAGGTAAATTAATTCATAGTGAAGGATTCAGGAATTTCGTAACCTTTGCAGTTGGAATATTTTATCAGATAGGTGGTGTCTGGCTGATAAAGAAATTTACGGAGGTAGGAACAATCGCTGCAGTATTTGTGAGAAAGCATCCGATTTTGTCTTCATATATTCCTGAATTGAATGTTGTTGCAGATATGGATGATGATGGTATCTATCATATGAGACCTGATTGTTTGCAGCAATATGCACATTATACCACAGGCTATGACGATGTTTTCCGAACTGCGGTTAACAAAGCTTCGGGCGGTGAAATAACCGTAGATGTTCATCAATCTCAGATTTTTTGGGTAGATCTTGACGGTGATAAATCCAAAGATGAAGGAGAAGAATTTATAATATGGTCATGGAAGGGCGACTATATGAACCTTGGAGCAGGCGCTGAAACAGGTATTTATCAGGTGAAAGATGGAGAAATTGATGAGTATGGAAATTATATTATGGAAAATGGTGAATACTCATATCTTTATGCCGAAGTTAACAGAGAATATTCTGTTGATATGACTCTTGAATTATATCATGATTCTAATGGGGATGGAATCTTCAGTGATGATGAGTAGCTGTATAAACATGAACCAGATGAATTACAATGGTGGATAACGGGATTTGATCCGTTGGTTCAGAATGTTAAAGCTGAGGATCTCCAAGCCGTAACTACTATAGATTTTTCGAGCTTTGGAGAAAACAAAGATATAATGTTAGATTCTTTCAGAGAATTTAATGCAGGAGAAGTCGAATGGGATATTCCAGAAAAAGATTCGGGTTCATACATTGTAACTCTGACTTGGTAAGGAGAATATTATGTTAAAATTTAAAAACTTGCTTTGCTGCACAATGTCCGTAATATTGATGTTAAGCCTAATGTCCTGTTCTGTTGTAGAAAAATTGAACAGCCATTATGAAGGTGATCTCGTTATTGATCAGACGGAGAATGTGAGTGTTTCAGAAACAGTAATAAAGGCTTTGGAAAATAACGATGCGGACGCAATCAAAAATCTGTTTTCTGTTCGTGCCAAAGATCTTTGTCCGGATCTGGATGAAGGGATCGGATATATGCTCAGCATATATGAAGGCGAATTTGTTGAAGTTACGCAGAATAATTCAAGCTCAAATAAATATTCGAGCGGTGGTGAAAGATGTATTGTTTCTCCGGTATGCGTTTTTAAAACAACAGAAAACTACTATAAGCTTACTTGGAATGCGTGGACGATAAATGAAAAAGATAAGGAAAAAGAAGGAGTCTACAGCATGAAACTCCAGATTTGGCCGGATGCCGGACTGGATCAGGGAGGTGAAGATCTTTTTGTTGCAGGGGTAGTGTATCCTGCTAATTCCGAGGAAAGTGATATGGCGTTTACTCTTTGGAAAAACATTTATCAGCAAAAAAATCATGACGATCGCATAGAGAGATTTCGTGAGCTGCTTTCTGACAATATGCTGGCTTCAGGCGTAACGGACGATGAAATAGATCGCTTTTTTGATTACTGTCAGCCAATGCGAGAACTTCACGAAGGCTGGACGGAAATTGATGATGGAAATATCACCGTTTATATTACGTCCATGAAAAATGATACTCCGATATGTTTTTGTTTTAGACTTGACAAGGAACAAACGGATAAAATATCTTTTTTAAAATTTGCCGAGATAGACGATGAAAAGACTATCGGTGATTATAATTTATCGGAAGAAAATGCGGGAATTTATTTGCCGGATTAATGGAAGTGATTAATTATGAAAAAACTTATACTATCCGTTTTGCTTTTTTTACTGGTGGCGAGTTCTACAGGCTGTACTATATTAAACGATAGCCAAAGTTCAATAGAAAATGATGATAAATTAATTATCGATCAAACCTCAACGAAAAATACTTCGGATGTTCTGATACAAGCCTTGGAGACCAACGATGCTGAACTTTTTAAAAGCGTTTTTTCAGAGCAGACTTTGAAATTACAGCCTGATATTGAAGAAGGTATCAAATACATATTTAATATATTTGAGGGTGACAATTTAGAGATAGTTTATGAAAATCAGTCATCAGAATCTTTTTCTGATTTGCAGGCAAAATGTGTATGGTCGATCTGTGTAATTAAGACTACTGAAAAATGCTATTCATTAACATGGACTGAGTGGGTACAGCAGGAAACTGATCCGTCTGCCCAAGGCGTATACAGCTTGATTTTTGAAGAATGTGAGGAAGATCAGAGAGGAGCAGGCGGCGGAGATCTGCTTGCCGGAATATATTACCCCGGATGTGAAACCGAGTCTGATATTTTAAACACATTTTTCGGGGCGATGCATAATAAAGACCGAGAAGAGCTTGAAACTATATTTTCCAATGAGTTTCTGGAGGATCCGGAAGCTGTGAAGAATATGGATAAATTTATAGAACGATATACTCCTTCATATTCTAATTTGTTAGCCGCATGGGAGGTCAATGATACTATTTGCATTCAACTAAGGCGTTTCGATGCTTTTATTTGTCTGCATTTTGATAATAAACAGACAGATAAAATATCATCTATTCGAGTATTTGACAGTACAACTGAAGATGAAGAAAGCATATCACGATACGATTTTAACCAAGATGAAATGGAAATTTATTTTCCAGATTAGTCAAATGTATCTTAATAAGTATCAATAATGTTTTATTACATATTTTAGATACGAATCTAAAGGCAAGGAATACAAAACAAATGAGCAGCGAAATAATCGGAACAAAATTCAAGTACACGGTATTAACATTGACACCGTTTTCTTCACACCATTTATGCACTGTAAGTCCGCTACTTTTCTGTGCCTGGATCTGGGCTGACCATTCAGTCAGGCGAAATTCGTTCTTTACCGTTGCGATCGTTGTTTTCATTATCTTTATCTCCACATCTAATTTGGTCTAAGCAGCTCTATAGACTTTTTGGGGATTGGGTAATTTACTCTATGGAGTTGCTTGAAGTTTATTATACTTCTTTAGTCATCGGTGGGGTAGATGCGGAGGGTTTGACGGTTACATTCAAATTCACAACGTCAATGATAGATGATATTTGGCTATTTCAACTTCCGTGTTGATGTTAACAAATATTTCACAATCAACAAGGTTTTACTTCTACAAAATATCCCCCTTGAATTTATACATAAATAATGTTATACTTGATACATTATAAAGTATATAGGATGTGATGAAATGCTTGGCGTGTGTATGGCATTGATCGATGACGATGACGATATCTCAGCTTTTGAGATACTGTATAAAGAATGTAAAAGTAAAGCATACATAATTGCTTATAATATACTAAAAAACGAAAGCCTTGCAGAGGAATGTGTCTCGGAGGTCTTCTTTTCCGTTGCGAAGAATTTCAAAAAAGTTAACAATTTAACTTCTTACGAAAAGCAGAAATATGTTGTTATTAGTATTAGGAACAGAGCATTTAACATTCTTTCAAAAGAAAAAAATAACAATTCAAATGTGCCCTATGAAGATGATGTATACTTTAATGACAAAGATTACTATGAATTTTCCTACGATCAATGGGTTTGCTGCATAAGAAAATTAAATAAAACTGATAGAGATATACTCTATCTTGTATGCGTCCAGGGAATGGACTATAAAGAAATTGCAGATTCGTTTGGTATCAGTTATGCAGCAGCCAAGCAGCGATATTGGACGGCAAAGAATAATCTGAAAAAGATAATTTTAAAGGAGGGAGAAATATGAACGAAAACACATTGTTTATACAAGCTTTAAATGATGTAATTGATGAAGATTATAATGCCGATGTGGAATCGATCTCATTAAATGATGAACACGAATTTAGTGATAAGCATAATAAGAAAATGAAGAAGCTTATTAAACGGCAAAGCAGGCCATATTTTAATCTTATAAGTACGGCAGGTCGACGGGTTGCGTGTGTTGTTGTTGCAATGATCGTACTTTCTGCCTCAGCGTTAAGTGTCGAAGCGGTTCGTAATGCAGTATATGATTTTATAATAAAAATCTTTTCGAATCACAGTGTTGTAACAACCGAAAGTGGAACGGACGACGGTTATCCGACTTCTATTGAAGAAAAATATTATATTTCAAAGTTGCCTGCCGGTTTTGAACAGACTCAATATGGTGAAACAGATAATAGTATTTCAGTTTTTTATTCAAATGGCAAAAAAGGAATTTTATTTGACCAGAATGTCAAAGGTGATCATAAGATATATATGGATAATGAGCGAACGGATTTTACGAAGATCGAGATCGATGGTCAGGAATATTTGCTCTTTGAATCTGATACTGATGTAACGTGCATTTGGGATAATGGTAGGTATATATTGTCAATTTCCAGCAATCTCGACAAAGAAACTGTTATAGATTTATGCAAGTCTACAAAGTTGCAAAAATAGTCTTACTAATTTGATTTTTTATTGTTATATAGGGTAGAGAGGTCAATTGAAAGGTGGTGAACTTATCTTAGAATAATTAATATATAAAAGACAAATATTGTAAAAAGGAGTTAATAATATGAAAACAACAAACTATCTTGCCGGACTAGCGGCAATAACAATGACATTCACAGGCGTGGCTGCGCCAATATCAGCTTATGCCGATGATATCTCAAAGTCTGCAAGCATTGACTATGCAACATATGGCAACTTTGTGTATATCATAAAAGCTGATAAAACTGCTGATATAGTTGAATACAATGGCAAGGAAGAAAATGTCGTTATCCCTGCTGAGGTCAACGGCTATACTGTTACAGGCATAAGCGGTTGGTCGGGTAAACCTACAAGCTCTCACCCTTTGGGTGCCATAACTGGTGCTTTTAAGAACAACAAGACAATTAAAACCGTAGTCATTCCTGATACGGTAAAATATATCGACGATGAAAGCTTTTATGGCTGCACTGCCCTTGAAAGCGTGATGTTTGGCAATGGTGTTGAAGAAATAGGCGATTATGTCTTTGAAAACTGCACTTCACTTTCCAAGGTATACATACCTGTAAGTGTAAAGAAAATAGGCGCTGAGGCTTTTGGTTATACTTTCGGCTCAGAACTTACACTTAATAAAAACTTCTCAATGACCTGCGCTAAGGATAGCGCCGCTGAAAAGTATGCAAAAGAAAATGGTATTACATATGACACATATCAGGTAAAAATTAACGAGCTTGCCGTTTCAGGTATTAAGGACAAAGAGTACACCGGAAAGCCTGTTACTCAGAATATAGTCATCAAAAATGGAAATGTTGTGCTTGATGAGGATACTGACTATACTGTTTCTTATTCCGCAAACACAAAGGTTGGTACTGTTGATGTCACCATAACAGGAATAGGCTCATACACAGGCGAGATAAAGAAAAGCTTTGTTATCGCACCTGCCAAACAGCAGATACAGAAGCTTGAAACACGCTTCAAAGGCTTTTTCATAGACTGGGCGCAGAAAGGCTCTGCAACAGGATATGAGATAGAATATAGCACAAATGCTGATTTTAAGGACAGCACGGTTAAAAAGCTTACCGCAAACAAGCCTGATACTCTCACCATAAGCGGTCTGACAGCAGGAAATAAATATTATGTTCGTGTACGTTCCTACACAAACGTTGGCGAAAATGTATACTATGGAGCATGGTCAGACAGCAAAAATATTACCACTGCAAAGTATGACATTACAAAGTCAGCTATCTCAGGTATTTCTACAAAGACATACACAGGAAAGAATATCACGCAGAGCGTAAAGGTAAAATACAACGGCAAGACGCTTAAAAGCGGCACAGATTACACAGTTTCATATTCAAACAACAAAAAGGTAGGAACAGCCACAGTAAAGATAACAGGCAAAGGACAATACGGCGGAACTGTCAGCAAGACATTCAAGATAAACCCTGCCAAGCAGAAGATACAGAAGCTCACAGCGAAGTCAAAGGCTTTCTTTATTGATTGGGCGCAGAAAGGCTCTGCAACAGGTTATGAGGTGCAGTACGCCACAAACTCTAAGTTTACAGGCGCAAAGAAGCTTGATGTTGCAAACAACAAGACCGACAAAATGACGATCTCAAAGCTTTCGGCAAATAAGAAATACTATGTTAAGGTACGTTCCTATACGCTTGTAAAGGGTACTAAATATTTTGGAGAATGGTCGGCTGTTAAGAGTGTGACAACGAAGAAGTAGTATGCTTATAAACCGCAACCAAAATATGCTTTGTCTTGATGAATTTGATATACTTGAACTGCGTGAAAATGCAGATGAGTGTGATTAAATGGTGTTACTGAAACTATAAATGGATGTATAAAAGCAATTGCACGAGACGGGAAAGGTTATTCATTTGAAATTCTAAGAGGAAAGGTTCTTTATGGTCAAGCCTATAAAACCAAAGCCATTTTTTCGTATAATAAATTTTCTCCGACAATACACTATGTAACTGACCCTTCGACCCGCTCGTCATTAAATATGATTCAAAATCTTATGGATTCGTACAAACAGATATCAGGAGCTGATATTGATAGGTTAAAATTAGGACTGTTCTGAATAGAATAAGCTGCCACAGATTTTTTCTGTAGCAGCTTATTTTTTGTTTATGCTATTCCTTCTTGCGAAGATATCCATCATCATCATATTTCTTAGCTATATGCTGTGCAGCTTGCTAATCGCCCCATTTGTCTACAGCCTTATCCCAAATTGTCATATATTACAACCTGTTTTCTGAAAAAGTTTACATTTATCAACACGGAAGTTGAAATAGCCGAAATATGGGATCATTCAAAGCATGAACAGTGCCGGCGGAAGATGTCATGATAATGCACGCTGTGAAAGTATGTGGGGAATCTGCACCGCCAACGGCGGGCTGCCTCCGTCAACCCGAAGAAAGCTCTACTATGATCATATCTTTCTCGTTGCATAATTCTTGTTCGAATAAAATGTGTCAAGTGATATTGACAAAACCAGGTAGAACTTGTCCGGCAATTTTAACGCAGTAAACCGCATCATGACAAGTACAAGTCCCTTTCAGCACGGAAACAAAAAGATTATGCAAAGAAAAACGCTCCTGTACTGGAAAAGTACAAGAGCGTTGGAAGTCAGTTAAAATTATTGTATCCGGACGGCAGATTTCCGTCAGAAATGGTGCTTGACCGTCAAAGGCAGGCGTTGTATGAGGAACGGGAAAAACTTTATGAAGAATACCGCTACCTCAAAAAAGAATATGCTGATTTGGACAAGGCAAGTCAGACGATTGACGATTATCTTGAAGATTTGCGTAATGAGCCTGAACATAAAAGGAAGAAGGGTGAGTTAGAATAGCCGTGCAAACTGTAATTTGACGCTCTATTAATGCTATAAAACCCAATCAATAGCATTCTTTACAAGTTTGACAAATGGTTCACAGGTCAGATTTTGGGTAGTGTGTGCAGGAACGATACAGCAGATTTTTCCCTTGCCATAGGTGTGAATCCATACAGCAGGCTGAACGCCGTTCTTTGAAACGGTTTCTGCAAGAATCGTTGTATCAGCATTCGGAATCATTTTCATTACATAATGTTCGTCAAAATCAGGGAATGTGAATTTGCCAATGCCTTCAATAATCGGATGTTCTGCTATCGGTTTTACAGTAAGCGGACATTGTTCGGGATGAGTGATAAAGTTACTTCTTACAACATTTGTGAGGATTGCGTGATTTTCTGTGTAATCAGTAAGTGATGCGTGAAGCATAATCGTTCCCATACCATTCTGAACATCATTCAGAAATTTCTCCGTCCATTTTTCATCACACCAGATTGGAGTAGGAATCTGATCATTTTCAATAGGATCTTTGAAAGACAAAAACAAATCAAACTGCCCGTTGAAATAATCATTTGGCTTCTTTGTGAATGTTACTTCATAATCTGCGTTAAACAGATAGTCCATCATAGGCTTGATGGAATCATCGTGATGCCAGTAATCGTGTACCAAAACAAATACTTTTTTACTCATAAGTTATACGTCCTTTCATCACCATTTTATGGCTACGTTTCTGTGAATTCTCATTTTTTAGATGTGCGTTAAATTCCGATTTGTCAATCTATTTCATTTTCCGCTTCCGGCTTATAGTTCTTTTCAATATATTCCTCTACAGCCTTGATAAACATCTGATTCATGCTCATGCCCATTTCAGCAGCGATAGTTTTCAGTTTTTCACGCTGTCCCTTTGGAACACGAATCTTGATGTCATCAAGGTGTGTTTTCACATACTTTGCCGTAATCGCTTTTCGTTTTTCGTTATAGTACATAGAAATCAATCCTTTCATATTGTACCCATTACTATAATTATACTATCTTAGAAGCTTTTTGTCAATTCATCTTATAAAAATTGTCCGGATTTTTTCAGAGAACTTTGTACGCATTGCGGCTTGAAAAAACAAGTGCAATGATATATAATAGTATTGTACCCAATATTAAAACATGAAAGGAGTTTTTCAAAAATGATTCAAAAAATAATTCCCATTGCAGCAAGTATTACTTTGATAGGCTCAGCAAGTCTGACAGCCTGTGCCGATATGGTTTTGTCAATATCACTTGACACATTTTATACGAACAAGAATTATGCAACGAGAAAGATATGATCATAGTAGAGCTTTCTTCGGTCTGCCGGAGGCAGCCCACCGTTGGCGGTGCAGATTGTTCCGGAACCTTCGGACAAGATCTCATCAATAATCTGAGTTGTATTATTAAGGTGTTCTTTTCTCTGATTGCAGATTTTGTCATACTTCCTTAAATCTGATATCTTTTTATCAAGTTTAGCTATTTCATCAGCCCGACAGGACATTTGTGTCAGAATGTATATTTCTCATTGAATTATGCTCCGCACTGCGACAGTGTTTTCTGTAATATATCGGCGTAACGCCGTACAGCTTTTTGAATCTGCGGCAGAAATAGCCGATGTTATCAAATCCCGTTTCCTGCGCTATGTTGCAAACGCTGTTTTCGGTATCAACAAGGAGCTTTGACGCACGTTTCAGTCTGTATTCTACAACGTAATTTATCGGCGATGTGTGCAGGTATGTCCTGAAAATATTGAGAACACTGCTTTTGCTTATAAGAACTGTTCCTGCAATATCGTCCAGTGTTATCTGACCGCTGTAATTATCATGAATATACTGCATCATTATCTGAAGCTTAGCCTGCGTCTGTGCGGAATGCCCGGACACGGGGCCGCAGTCTGTTATTTGTATGCTTTCATATAACAGGCGCCATAGTTTCAGCAGCAGTTCTACCGTTTCCATTTCAGAAGCCGTGCCAGAACCCTGCACAGCAAATACCGACCTCATTGTTTCGATAATGCTGTGGTGCGCTGTTTCTTCGGCGGAAAAAATCACACATTCGGAAGTTGATTCAATTATCGGTCTGATGTATCTGCTGTATATCAGACTGCCCTGCGGCGCAAGCAGAACAGGTGAAAAAACAATGTTCGGAATGATGGCGCTGTCTTCTGCTTCAAACCTGTGTATCACCTGAGAATTTATAAAGATCCCATCGCCCGAGCTTAGAACATACCTGTTTCCACCCACCAGAAAATCAGCCTTGCCATGCTGTACATAAACAAATTCGACCTCTGGGTGCCAGTGCCAGTCGATACAGTGAAAATCGAAATCCCAGATGTCCTCATAATAATAACTGAACGGATATTCTTCGCTGCCGTGACTTGCAGTTTCACGTAAGGTTTCGTCCGTTGTGATCCTGTCCTTTTTGATTGCATTTTCCATGTTCTCACCCGATTTACGATATTGTGTAATAAAAATGTGATTTTGTGTATTGAAATGTTACGACATTTACTATATAATCTGATTATATCATTTGTAAAGGAGCTTGTCAATATGGCTGTGAATTACAGAAAAACACTTATATCCTGCTATCTTGGATTCATCACACAGGCAATAGCGGCTAATTTCGCTCCGCTTCTATTTCTCACATTTCACAATGGCTATGGTATTCCGTTTGGGAAAATTGCCCTTATCTCGTCGGTATTTTTTGTTACTCAGCTTATCATAGATGTGTTGTGCGCACGTTTCGCCGACAAGATCGGCTATCGGAAATGCGTTATCGGTTCGCAGGTGTTTTCTGCGTTGGGACTTATCGGGCTTGCTTTTCTGCCAGAACTGCTTCCCGATCCGTTTTCAGGAATAATTATAAGCACGGTCATATATGCAATGGGAAGCGGTCTGACCGAGGTACTTGTAAGTCCGATAGTTGAAGCCTGCCCGTTTGAGCACAAAGAAGCTGCAATGAGCCTGCTGCATTCATTCTACTGCTGGGGTTCGGTCGGAGTCATACTAATTTCAACACTGTTTTTTACTGTTTTCGGCATAGAAAACTGGAAGTGGCTCTCTTGTATCTGGGCGATAATTCCACTGGTGAATGTTTACAATTTTTCAGTATGTCCCATTGCACACCCCGTCGAGGACGGCGAGGGAATGCGTATCCGTGACCTGCTCAGAGTACCGCTGTTCTGGCTTGCGATACTGCTTATGGTTTGTGCGGGAGCCTCGGAGCTTTCAATGGCGCAGTGGGCATCGGCATTTGCAGAATCTGCTCTCGGACTGACTAAGTCAGTCGGAGATATTGCAGGACCGTGTATGTTTGCGGTGACGATGGGCATAAGCCGTACACTTTACGGGAAGTACGGCGAAAAGCTCGATCTTATGAAATTCATGATAGGCTCGGCGCTGCTGTGTCTGATCTGTTACATCACTGCATCCCTGTCGGGAATACCTGTAATCGGTCTTCTCGGCTGCATAATGTGCGGATTCTCGGTAGGTATCATGTGGCCCGGTTCTATAAGCATTTGTTCGGGAAAAATACCCACCGGCGGAACTGCAATGTTTGCACTCCTCGCCATGGCTGGTGACCTTGGCGGAGCACTCGGTCCTGCTATTGTAGGAAATATCACCCAGAGTGCATGCGATGATATGCAGAAAGGTATGCTCGCAGGCTGCGCATTTCCCTTGATACTTATGATATCGCTCCTGCTGCTGAACAGAGCCAGACGCAGGAATAACTGATCGTATCCGGCAGGTTTATGCAAAGCTACAATAGGAAAAAGGCATCATGTATCCGGACATGATGCCTTTTTGTTTTTTTATACGGTGTCAGCGGTCAATTTACGAATTTCATAGAGCCTGTTCTATACTTCTGAACTGCGACGGAGTAATACTCTCGAACCTTTGGAAAATCTTGCAAAAATAACTGCTGTCACAGAAACCTGTTTCTCCAGCTATCTGATCGATAGTTTTCTGCGTTTCCGCCAGAAGCATTTTAGCCGCCTGTATATTGCGTTTTGTGATATATTCCATCGGTCGGCAGTTCAAGGTCTGCCTGAATAATCTGCACAAATGCTGCGAAGAAACGCCTGCGGCTTTACTTATGGATTCAAGACCGGGCTGTTTCATATAGTTTTCGTCAATATATGCGATCGCCTTTGTCACTGCAGGGGCGATTTGTACACTGCCTTTTCCTTTCGCCGCAAGACGGCTCAATTCAATGAAAAAGCTGTACAGATAGCCCGACGCTCTGAAATTTCCGTCAACCTTGTCAGACAGGAGTGCCTCGTGCATACATCTGAAACAGTGGTCAAGATATGTAATTTCTTCCTTTGGAAGGGGAAAGATTTTTGGCTTGTCAAAGCCGAGTGCTTTAAGCATATCAGGGCAGGACTTTCCTGATGGTTTTATCCAATGCGTATCCCAGGATTCGTCCGTTGAATAATACTCATGCGGACAGCCGGCAGGGATAAAGAATGCGGTGTACGGTTTTATTATATGTTTCTCTCTGTTCATTATAAGTACGCCGCTGCCTTTTGTACAATAAAGAGCCTTTGCATAATTGTCGCCTTTGTCGCATTTAACATGATACTACCATTCGTTCAGCCCTACGCTCACCAAAAAGACGGGAAGACTGCTTTCTTTACTGATTATCGGATAATCGTAGAATTTCAAAATTAATTCACCGCCTGTGCTAAAATCGTTATATCTTAATAATATCATTCATTGACTTGTATGTCAATAAGCGTTATAATTTGGCTATTTCAACTTCCGTGTTGATGTTAACAAGCATTTAACAATCAACTTATGTAAAATGAAATAATTTAGAACGCAATATTTGTTCAGCTATACAAAAATCTTGTGCATATGAGAGAAATATGCAGAATATAGTGACTTTTGGTGTTATATGTTTTAAAATAATGTATGCATAGATAAAAAAGTCTATTGCAAAAAAAATGTGGTGAGTCCAATGAAGATGTGAATATTTATTATGCACAATTATTCATTGCAATAATTGTGTGATATGATGAAATTGAATTTATTTGCAACAAAACTTGAAGAAAATCACACCTATATTATAAAAAATATCGTTAAGAGAATCGCAGCTATGGGTGCTGCTGTTATGATGATGAGTTCTATGGCTATTGGGGCTAGTGCGGCAGATAGTTTTTCGTTCTATATTTCCAACACTGGATCTGTTACGTCAAAAGTTATTACTGCTGGAAATGCAGCTCAGGATGATTATGTTAGGGTCAACTACCGAATTGACAAAATTTCCAATGCTACATCCGTTTCATATAGAACAACGGTTGGAGGTACATATATTGCAAGTGGAGAAATATCAAGTAAAGGAAACCATACTACGAAACACACTAATGCGACATATATTGATAAAGGTGAACGTATTTTGTGCACAATGTCACTCAATCCAGCTCCGTCAGGTGTAGGTAGTCATGCTTCAGGATATGTTAGCGGTAAATAAAATTTAAACTAAGGCAATATCACTAACTATCTTTTTATGTGATATTGCCTTAAATTATACGATCAATTTAACAGCTTGATTTCTATACTACCTCGCAGCAATAACCCAAAAGAAAGGAATGACATATGAAAAATATCAGAAAAACAAAAGTATTATTGCCCGTGATGTTGGCGGCTGTGGCGCTGTCAGCTTGTGAAATTACTCCCGACAATATCAGAAGTAATAAGCATTCGGCTGAGGTGGACAGCGGCGAGGCTTATGTTTCGCCCGAGAATATTTATGACAGCTTTGACGCTGCTTTTGAAAAAGAGTATGCAAAATTCAAGCTGCCCGAAAAATCGGCGGTGAGCATTTGCAAACCTGACGGTGTTTATGATTTCGAGCTTGCATATATCAATGCCGAAAATGATATGGACTGGCTGTCGTCAAAAGTGGAAGAGCTGCAAAGTGCCTTGGATATCAAGATCGATGGTAAGATCGAAACTGTGGAAGATCAGGCACAGCTCCAGGACGAACATAACAAACTTAAAATAACACGCTTTGCACAGCCTTATTGCTGTTGGGAGGCAAGCGAAAACGGCGTAAATACCGCAGACGCTGACGCCGATAATATGGAGCTTTTTTATCTCGACAGACCAACTTCTGAAAATGCTGACAGCGGACTTTTGTCTGCTGCGGACAAGGCAAAGACTTTGGCGGACACGTTCAGCAATGTGCTTGGAGAGGAGCTTGACAATGTGGTCAGTGACGGGTATATAATCACCACCGACAGCGGGGTTGGCTATGAGATCGAGATACAAAAGGCATATAAAGGTATCGGCATACAAAATGTTTTTTCCACGAATGCTGACGATACGCTGTTCGTGAAGGGCAATGCGCTTATGACCTATTCAATGCAGACTTATACCGATCTCGACGCAAACTTTGGCCCCGAATATTACATAGGTTGTAACGCTTTCAAGGTGGCAAAGGCTGAGAAAATAGACAAAATGCTGTCTTTCAAGGGCGCTTGCGATCTGCTTGAGGAAAATCTTGCGGACAAGATCGATATACAGTTTGATGACGTCAAGCTTATGTATGAACCTCGTGGCGAGAGTACCGAAGTCGGCGAAAGTGCGGATAATATATGCTGTACGCCAAAGTGGTATTTTATTATCGACGATAAGCAGCCGACAGGTCTGCACGCAATAAATTATGTGACAGTCGATTGCGTTATGGGCGAGATATATGTGCTTATTCCATAGGGGGTGGGGCAATGAAAGCACTTAAATGCGACCTTAACAAGAGTATACTGAATATCGGATATGTCGGTGCGGTGCTGCTCACGACCCTGCTTTGCTTTACCGCAAAGGCGTATACCGACCCGAACACGGCTAAGATATACACGGTGTTTGAGTGCATTGCAAAGCTTGACAAACAGCTTTTTGCTGATGATTATTCCTTCAGTTCCTATCTGATATTCGCAAAAGGTATGTCGGGATATATGGCAATGTTTCTGCCTATAATAGCGGCTTTTCCCTTTATGACGGCATTTTGTGCAGAGCGAAACGGCGGCTCAATGCGGTTCAACATAACCAGGACAGGCGGATTGAGATATTATCTGTCAAAATTCTGCTCAGCATTTTTGTGCGGCGGTTCGGCTGTTCTATTCGGATATATAATTTTTGGTGTTATCGTAAGAATAATTTTTCCTTCATTGAGCCAATATGAACTTTCCGCAGATGATTTATCATTCGTGCTTGTGAACAATAAAGACGAGCTTACGGGCGTGTTGAGATATATGCTTTCGGCGTTTTTGTATGGAGCTATAAGCACAATGCCTGCACTTTTCATAAGCTCATTCTGCAAAAATCCGTATCTTATAACCTGCGTGCCATTTATGGTAACATATATGTGGCAGATAACTGTGCAGAAACTTATTGCAAATTCAATGATGAAAGAGGATTTCGACAGGGCAAGTATATTGGAGAATTTTTATCCCAACAGCATAATGAATTTGTCATATTACACAGCTTTTGCTGACACAAAATACATTCTGTTTTTCAATTTCGGGATAATACTTTTCTCTGTGATAGGTTTTATAGTAATAATGAATATGCGGCTGGACAAAGGGGTGTAAGCGATGAAAAATTTTAGTTTAAAACAAGCCTTTTCCTGTGCGGCAACGGAATTTGTAAAGTGGGTCTGTGACGCACGAATGGTGATCGTTGCGGTGCTGCTCATATTCATAAATAATTTTGCAGTTTCTCCGCTGACTAACAATGCAGAGCTTATGGGTGAGCCGCTTAACATACTAGAGCCATTTATAGCGGTAGCAAATTCTGAGATACTGATACTTATAATCCCCATAGTTTTTCTTACCCTCATTGCTGATTATCCGAAAGTTGACACCAATACCGTGTTTTATATCGTTCGTATCGGCAGGGCGAACTGGTTTGTGGGGCAGATCTTGAAGCTTGTTTTTATGATAATATCATATCTTGCGGTAATATTTCTCGGCACAGTTTTGCCAATGCTTTCAAAGGGTTTTTGGTACAATGGCTGGAGCAATGTTGCCACGGGTTTTGTGAAAATGTTCCCCGACAGGCGAGGCGATTTCGGCGTTGAGCTGCTTCCAGAAAATCTCTACAATCAGCTTTCGGTATTTGAGGCGGCGGTAAAAAGCTATCTGCTCGTGGCGGCGTATTTGATGATAATAGGGCTGATACTGCTGGTATTTTCGCTGTTCAAGCGCAAGACTGTGGGCTTTATCATATGCGGCGGAATGATATCACTTGGAATGGCGTTCAGTGCTATAAGGACAAATCTTATGTGGACAATGCCAATGGCAAACTCAATAACTTGGCTGCATTACACGAAATATTTCAAAAAGCCAATAATGCCGATGAGCTTTTCTGTGATTTATCTGCTAGTACTTATTGCGGTTCTGCTGGTTTTCGGAGGGATAGCCATTGGTAAGTTTAATTATGATAATGTGACTGAGGTTGCAAGTTAGGGGGACAAAATGGATATCATCAATGTAAATGACGTATGCCTTACGCTTGGCAAAACGGAGATACTAAAGCACATAAACGTGTCCTTTGAGGAGGGCAAGATACACGGACTTATCGGCAGAAACGGCAGCGGCAAAACGATGCTGATGAAGTGCATATGCGGTTTTATCAAGCCCACGAGCGGTGTGATAACAGTTGACGGCAAGCAGGTCGGCAAGGACGTTGACTTTCCGAAAGAGATGGGAATAATCATCGAAACGCCGGGCTTTATCCCTTACTATTCGGGCTATAAAAATTTAAAGCTCCTCGCAGGGCTGAACAACAAGATCGGCAAAGAGGAGATACGCAGCAGTATGAAGCAAGTAGGGCTTGACCCTGACTTAAAGCGCCACGTTCGTAAATACAGTCTAGGTATGCGGCAGCGTTTGGGACTTGCACAAGCCATTATGGAAAATCCGAAGATACTCATTCTTGACGAGCCTTTCAATGGTCTTGACAAGGACGGCGTAAAAGAAATGCGTGAGTACCTGCTTTCATACAAACAGCAGGGCAAGACTATCCTTATTTGCTCACACTCGGCGGAGGACATTTCAGTGCTGTGCGATACTGTGCATGAAATGGATAAGGGAGTTATTGAGGGAGTAAGGTGACATAGACTGAGTAAGTATGGATTCGTATTTTTATTTAATGCAATACTATATTATATCATACTTTCTAAAAAAGTTTACATTTATCAACACGGAAGTTGAAATAGCCATATAAATTTATCAAATTCCATTAGCATCTATCACTGATAGGTGCTTTTTTTTCATAACCAAAACAAGAAATGTGGGGAACAATTTATGATGTAAAATTACGAATATGCTCCCCAATGCTATAGATACCATAAGAGTCGAGAAATCGGCTATTTTATACAGTAGAGGGATACTGTTTGATATATTCCCTTATTTCACACATAATATTAAGGACAAATTTGCTTATTCTATTGACATTTCCCTTATTTTATATTATAATTTAAGGGAAAATAATGGAGGTAAGGAAATGAGAAGTTTTAATTATTCTGCTTTTAAAGAACAAAAGTGGGATTCTGGTATTCTCGGACTTATAGCGGCCATATACAAAGAGGCTGGAAAACAGGAGCAGTATCTGAAACAGCGTCCGCAAGAGATGGAGAAGCTTGTTGAGATAGCAAAAATTCAAAGTACCGAAGCTTCAAATGCGATAGAGGGTATCGTAACAACAAGCACGAGGATCAAACAGTTGGTCGAAGAAAAGACTACTCCTCGAAATCGTGACGAGCAGGAGATCGCAGGGTATAGAGACGTGCTGAACGTTATACACGAAAGCTTTGACGCTATTCCGATAACTCAGAACAATATTCTGCAGCTTCACAAAATGCTTTATAGTCATATGAATAATCCGCTTGCTGGCAGAACAAAAAGCGTGCAGAATTATATCAGTGCGGCTTACCCCGATGGACATACAGAAATACTGTTTACTCCGCTCGCATCATGTGAAACATCTGAGGCACTTGACAGGATTTGTGAAGAGTACAATCGTGTTATCGGTAATTTGGAGGTTGAGCCGCTTATAATTATCCCTATATTTATCCACGATTTCCTCTGTATACACCCTTTTAATGACGGCAACGGAAGAATGAGCCGTCTGCTTACCACTCTTTTGCTGTATCAGAATGGTTTTTACATTGGCAAATATATATCGCTTGAGGCAAAGATCTCTAAGAACAAAGATCTGTATTACAGTGCTCTGAGTCAGTCGCAGATTGGCTGGCACGAGGGCAAAGAGGATGCTTTGCCATTTATAAAGTACATTTTAGGCACGATACTTGCATCGTATAAAGATTTTGAAGAGCGTACCTCCCTTGTTCAAGAAAAACTGTCTGCACTTGAGATGGTCAGAATGGCAAGCAAAAGCAAAATAGGACGATTTAACAAGCAGGATATAAGGGAACTCTGTCCTACTCTCAGTGACAGTTCTATCGAAGGTGCACTAAGAAAACTTGTTGCCGCAGGAGAACTAAAAAAAGAGGGCAAGGGAAAGAGCACCTGCTATTTCAGATTAAATTAGATTAGAAGATGTTCTACACATCGCATGACTAGGTTTTGGCGGACTTGGAGCGGCAGGTGAGTTTTTAGGTAAAGCCAAGGCGGTTAGTTTGCTTGCCATAGAAAAGATAAAGTCAGGAGATAAAGTCATTTCAACAGACCCTGAAACAATGGAAACTTCTCCGAAAACTGTTCTTGAAACCTATATAAGAGAGGTAACAACGCTTGTTCATCTCACTGTGAACAATGAAGAAATCGTTACAACTGTTGACCACCCATTCTATGTAAAAAATCAAGGCTTTATCAAAGCAGGAGAACTAATAGTTGGTGATGAACTCCTTGATGTAAACGGAAATGTTCTTTTAGTTGAAAATTTTGATGTTGAGTTGACAGATAAACCCGTAAAGGTGTATAATTTTCAGGTAGATGAGTTTCATACATATCATGTTGGTGAAATTGGTGTTTGGGTTCATAATGCGAATGCAGATTATAACTTAAGTGAAACCGAGTATCGCAAAATAGGTGAAGATGACACGATTTCATTTGGTGAAAATGAAGAGACTGTTAAATATCGAAGAGTTCAAGGAGGAGATGGCAGCAGTAATTCTAGTCAACAAAAAATAACTGTAAATGAAAACGGGTCAATTTCAATTGCTAACAAGAATAAAAATTTAAATATTAGCATAGATAACGGAGAACATTCAACTTATTTTAAAAATGAAGTTCGAGGAAATGAAGCATATACAGTTGAATTTGAGGTACCAAAGTGGTTTGATGACTTATTACAAGAAAATACAATAAGCCAAGATGGTTATCGCTCAAATCCGTTGAATCAAGGGGGAACTGCTCCAAAGCTAACTGATATATCTACACCTGGTCGAAGTTATGAATTACCAGCACCATGGTCTGAATGGATAGAAGAAGTTGCCACTAATGGAAAAATTATAGAGTGAAATCTAAGGAGAGTGCGTAATGGATAATAAAATGCGTATTATGTCGGAAGAATTTGAAAATACAAATACTGGTGAAAAGGTAACTGGTGTTACAGTTATAATTGATGGTAAATTAAAACAAGTGTTTGATGTTATGATTAAAAAAAGTGGTGGGGAAAAAAGTTATTTAGAAATGTTGCAAGAGGTGCTTGTTATGGGAATAGATGAGTATATAAAAAGGTTAAAGTAGAGTAATTGTTGCAATCAATAAAGTCATTTCAACAGACCCTGAAACAATGGAAACTTCTCTGAAAACTGTTCTTGAAACCTATATAAGAGAGGTGACTACTCTCGTTCATCTTACTGTGAACGGCGAAGAAATAATCACTACAATTGACCACCCGTTTTATGTGAATGATCGTGGCTTTATCAAAGCAGGAGAACTAATAGTTGGTGATGAACTCCTTAATTCTAATTGCAATGTTCTTTTGATTGAAAATCATTCTGTCGAATTGACAGATGAGCCCACCACAGTGTATAATTTTCAAAAAGTAAGCTAAACGTAACGCCAGATCCATTGGAAGTTCAAATTGACCACATAAAGCCAAGAAGCAGTGGAGAAAGTAATAGTTTTTCTAATGCACAGGTTTTATCAAGAGAAGAAAATATTTTTAAATCAAATAAGTGAGGAAAAATTATGTTTGATATTGATGAAAATACAATGGTAATAACAACTGTAGATATTATTAACAAAAAAAAGAAAGTAGTTTTAGTTTTCCATGATAAAGAAGATGGAATGTGGGAATTTCTGGACGGAGAGGACGTTAGTGAAGAAAGTGCTGCTATAATATCGATTTCGGAAATGGAGCAGATTGATTCTTCTATTGGTGAATTATGTGATCTTCCTCTAGGATGCGGCGCTTTTCGTGATGATGAAACGCAGCCATGGAAATGGTTTGAAATAGAATGACCTCTTTTATTAGTGCCAAACAATAATAAAGGTGAAATTTACTAATAATTATGGATTCGATTTATAAGGAATGGGTTGTCAGCATCTTATTTTTATTTCATTGAAATCTTTAATGAAACACACACTGTGAACGATAGAATAGGTTATGACCTTGATCATTATCCAGAGACTTGGGCTGAGAGAAAGGTAAAATTACAATCATTAGAAACAACTCCTACAAGAACAGAAGTTTTAGACTGTTATAATTCAGATTTGAGAGTTCAGTGTCATGAATGCAATATAAAACATATATTTGAAGGGGTGAAAGGAGATTTTGCTGAATGAGTTTAGGTGAAAGTATACTTGACCATTATGAATTGTTTTTAGGAAAATATATAGGTGTAGATAAATATACAAGCGGCGAATACGTTATACAACTTTTGGGATTTGACAGAACGTTTAAAGATTGTTTAACATTCGCATCTTTGGGACTGTCAAATTATTCGAATTTAATTAATAATTCATGTGAAGTAATTATGCCAGTAGATGATGATTATGATAATTGTGCTGTTGTATTTGCGAATGCTTTATTTTATGTTCTTCAACAACAAATGGATTTTGGCAGAGGTACAATAATTGAAGGTCTAGATAACATAATTGCAGATTTTTCAAAAAGGCATAATAAAACAGCGATTTATTTTACGGAACCATATGTCTTACCAGAAGAATTTTCAAAAATTGAAGATCACTTAAAAATGTATATAGCGTTTTTTATTTCAGAAAAAGAACTTGAATTTATTCATAACTATGGTTGCGAAGAATTTGAAAATTTACTAGAAAGTTCAAAAACTGATATAATAAATCTTAACAGGGAATCTATAGTGTGAAAAAACCGCTGAGAAAACAGTTGTTGAAACTTATATAAGAGAAGATAATAAGCTTATTCATTTAGTTATAAACGGCGAAGAGATCATAACTACAGAAAATCAATGTAAAAAATATAGAATAACGGAGGTGTAAAAATGCCAGGCAACCAAAAAAAGTCTCACAGCTTTTAGCGGCAAGGAGATATATAATAATCCTAAAACGGGAAAACAAGTAGTATATGATACAGATGGTAATTACTTTAGGATTGAAGACACAACTTTAACAGGAAAAAGAGTATACACTTATCTATTTTCTAACTTACGTTTTGAACCTATATATGAGAAGATTCTAAGCTTATTCATTTGGTGATCAACAGCGAAGAGATCATAACGACTGAAACCCACCCGTTCTTTGTAAAAAATCAAGGCTTTATCAAAGCAGGAGAACTTGCAATCGGTGATGAATTGCTTGACTCAAACAAAAACATTCTTTTGGTTGAAAATTTTGATGTCGAATTGACAGGCAAGCCTGTTACGGTGTATAATTTTCAGGTGGAGGATTACCATACATATCACGTTATTGGTTTTGGTGTGTTGGTGCATAATGCAAGTAATGAATATAAAACAAAGACTGTCCGTACCGCCAAGGGAGAAGAAAAAATTCCCATTGTTGATAAACCAGGCTCTCCTTCTTGGAAACAAGCAGTTAAAGAATTAAGATCTGCTAGAAAAAAGGAAACAATTATATTGCTTCAAATAGACAGCAAGCGGAACAACTTATAAATGAAGCAATGCCTGATTTGCCTAAAGCAGAAACATATGCAACAAATGCACCAAAATCTAATTATCAAATTCACCCTATTGATAATGAATATAACATGCCACATATTTGTTATCATGATTGGGCAAAGGGAAAACATAATGGCTCTGCAGGACATATATTTTGGGAGGAATAGATATGGATATAAAAGAATTTAAATATGCTTGGAGATATACAAGCGAAAATTATGCGCTATTCTCTCCAAAGCAGCTATCAGAAATGAATGTTGTTAATGAAAACAAAGCAGTTGAAATTTGGAATAGTATATGCGATAATGAAATACTTCAAAAAAGTTCATATGTTCAAATGATGATTGATCATAAACTGACTGTTTTCATAGGTGACTGTGGTTGGGGCGATGAATCAATGGAGAGAGTAACTCAACAAAAATTAATGAGTTTATTCGAAAAAAGTATTTCAGACAAAGTAACATTGTTATATGATCATACTTCAGCAATAAGCATTACAGCATCTATTTTTTGTGAAAAATGGTCGGATTTTTGTTATCCTTCAGATGTGCTTCTTATTGTAAATAACAATATTGTTCTATTGTATTATGAAGATACATTATACGGACCTTTAGAATCCTTTGAAAATATAATATAATTACTATTTACAGAACATTTTTATCAACGATTTTGCAGGTACATCGATTTGAAATGTAAGTGTACTTGCTTCAACTGAAACGCACCCGTTTTATGTACAATGTAGAGGGTTTGTTGAGGCTGGTAAGCTGCTTGTTGGCGATAAACTCCTTGATGTAAACGGAAATGTTCTTTTAGTTGAAAATTTTGATGTTGAGTTGACAGATGATTCTGTTAAGGTGTATAATTTTCAGGTAGAGGATTTCCATACTTATTATGTTGGCGAGAATTGTGTACTGGTTCACAATGCAAGTTGCAAGGTTAATAAAAAAGGTGAAATAGAAATAACAGATTGGGATGGGTATCCAAAAGGAAAACCTAAGCCAAAAGGAAAATTAAAACTACTTCAAGGTGATGACTATAAGGCAGCGCGTAAAGCAGCTAATTTGGAAAACCGAAAAATACATAGAAAAAATCCAAATCTGAATGGTAAGCAAATTCATGAAATTAAACCCGTTAAATTTGGTGGCAATCCAGCAAATCATTCAAATAAAATTGCATTATCAAGAATGGAGCACGCAAAATTAACTGCATTCTGGAAATCCATACAAGCACAGGCTGAACGCACGTTGAAATAAGGAAAGGAGAGGTTTATAATGAATAATAGCATTATTAATATGGTAAGTTCGATGGAGCTAAATAAGCCAGCTGATGAAACAAAAATAACGGAGGTGGAGAATCAGATCGGAGTTCAGCTACCGATTCAATATAAACAATTTATGTTGTATTCGAATGGAGCAGAAGGTGAATTGGGTGAGAATACATATTTGGTTATATGGCCTATCGAAGAAATCACTTCATTAAATGAAGCATATGCAGTAAATCAATACACTCCTGGAATCCTATATTTTGGTTCTGATGGTGGAGATATTGCATACGCATTTGATACTAGAAATGAAAATGTAACAATCGTTGAAATCCCTTTTGAATCAATTCATATTGAAGATGCACAACTGTGCGCATATGATTTCAATGATTTTATAGAAAAGATGTATAATGAATAGTCTTTGATTAATTAAAACATAGTTTGCATTTGTGCAATTCAATCAGAAACTTCACTCCAGCAAATTATACAATGGCTTTCAATTTACAGTAAGTGCCTTAGCTGTTTTTAGTGGAAGCACTTATAATTCAATGAAAAAGCATCAAGAAACGCTTACTTGTTTCGTTGCAGGAACAATGATACTAACAGCAAGCGGACTTGTTGCTATTGAAAACATAAAAGCAGGAGATAAAGTTATCTCTATAGACCCCGAAACCTTTGAAACTGCCGAGAAAACTGTTCTTGAAACCTACATAAGAGAGGTAACAACGCTTGTTCATCTCACTGTGAACGGTGAAGAAATCGTTACAACTGTTGACCACCCGTTCTATGTAAAAAATCAAGGCTTTATCAAAGCAGGAGAACTAATAGTTGGTGATGAACTTCTTGATGTAAACGGAAATGTTCTTTTAGTTGAAAATTTTGATGTTGAGTTGACAGAAGAACCTGTAAAGGTGTATAATTTTCAGGTAGAGGATTTCCATACTTATCATGTTGGCGAAAATGGAGTTTGGGTTCATAATTCGAATTGTAAGCTGATAAAAAATGATGACGGCACATATGATGCAGAGCTATCATATAAAGAGGATTGGACACCAGGGCAACGAGCAGAAGCTGATGCAAAATGTAAAGCGTTATCTAAAGCTGATACAGCAAAAACGATTCCAGAACGTGGTAGCACATCCGCTTCAAAAAAATACAAGAATGAGTATGGAGAAAATTCAGTTTTAAAGACACAAGATGTCGATCACACTATTGATTTACAACTTGGTGGAATAGATGATATCCATAATATGAACCCATTAGATAAAAGTGTAAATCGAAGTTTAGGAAGCCAGATAGCATATTTAATAAAAAATTTGGATTATGGGACAGTTTTAAGAAATTTTAAAATGGTAGATCAAAAAAATTTATAAGGTGGTAAAAAGAGATGTTTGAGAAATTTTATGATTTTGTAGGTGTTGAAAACAAAAATAATGTGACCGATATGTCTGGATTTATGGACATATATGGCGGAGAAACATTTTTGAATGGTTTGTATCGTATACACAACAAAAATGATGTAAAAAAGTGGAATGAGATACTCAAGAGAGCTTTCCCTAAATTCAAAAATGGCATACAGGTATTCGGATATGATTGGTTAGGCAGAAATTTTGCACTGGATACGCAAAGAGATGTAGTCTTGATATTTGAACCAGGTACAGGAGAGATTCTTAACACTGAGGAAAACTTTGTGAATTTTCATGATAGTGAGATACCGCAATATCATGACGCTTGCTTGGCGTCTGAGTTTTTCAATGAATGGTTTGAGGCAAATGGCAATTTTGTTTTGCCTCACAATAAATGTGTGGGTTACAAAGTACCACTATTCCTCAATGGGGAAGATGACATAGAAAATCTTGAAGTATCCGATATGGAAGTATATTGGGAAATAATGATGCCATTAATGAATCTTTAATCAATATTGGCATATTTGATATCAATTTACGGGGGTGATAAAATGCCCACAAACCAAGAAAAAGTTTCACAGCTTTTAGATACTATTAGGAGTTGTAGTAAAATACAACTGTATAAACTCTGACTATTATTGAGAGCAAAGACGATTTTTACGACGAGTACTACTACATGAAGCCCGAATGTGAAAAAAGCCGTTGGGAGAAATTCAAAGACGGCTGCAAAAAGGTCGGCGAATGGTGTAAGGAGCATTGGAAAGAGATTCTCATCACAGTAACAATTGTAATAGGAGCAGTATTAGCTATAGTTGCTGTTGTGTTGCCACTGGCGGAATGGCTCTTGTACTATTATTAACCACTGTGCTTCCAACGTTTGGAGTTTCTGCAGGTCTTGCTACAACAATTGCAACGATAACTAGTCTTTCTGTTGCTACAATAGCGATACTTTCAACTCTTGGTTCAAGTACATTAAATATAATTGACACATGGGGAAATATTGATAATTCAGTTTTTAATACATTTCAAAATGTATTAAATTGGACAAGTACAATATCGAATTGTTTTTATTCCATTGGTTCTATTTTATAGTAGTGTAAAAGGAATTTCAAATGCTGATTTAAGAAATTATGGAAAGCAATGGACAACTAATCCTCAATTTCGTTCAGCCATAAGCGGTGCAAGTGAATATAATTTCACACTTAAATCTGATTCGTCAACTTTCTGGTCTGGAATTGGAGATGAGGGTATATGTAACGGAAATAGCAGCAAATTGTGCGGATAAAATGGGAAGATCTACTTTGGAAACAACTCTTTCATCGAAGGGTATTGAACTTCCAAATTGGGATGTTTCCAATCCTTCTACAATAAGCGCATGGAATAGTGCTTCTTCCTCCTACGCAATGCATTCTTCAGGGAATGTGGAAGCGTTACTCGGAAATACTGTTCGACCAACCAGTGTATGGAATGTCTTTGAACGTACTATTTTGTACTATTTTAAGAATAAATCCTAATGTAGGAAATATCACAATATATACGCCTACTGCGGTTAATGTGATTACGCATACTACTCAGGTTGGTTCACTAATAAGGAGTTTGTTTATAGGAACTTCTCAAACGGGAATATTATTAAATGATTGGAATAAAAAATGAAAGAAATTAAAATTACAGGTACGAAATGGTATGTCGATATTGAGTATAAAGAGAATATCGCAAGATTTGGTGGGGAAATGTGCGTAGATGGTTTTTATGCAACAGTAAATAGTATATCTTGGATAAAACATCAAGGATATATCGAGAAGAATGAATTGACTGAACTTATCAAAGCGGTGCGAAAGCAAAATAAGAATAGTTCATTCAAAATTGAGTTTGTAAATGATGATGGAAGCGAATATGAATAATATTTGCTGGATTTTTTACCGGGTAAAGGAGTGGTTTATGAGATAAAATAATGACGTATTTGTAAAATATAGAATAGATAAAGATTCAATTGTTTTTTGGACTTCGGACATTAATGAAAATATTTCCGATGTTGTGACTATTGACTAAAATGCGGCTGATGCTATCGATTTTGCAATTGCTCTAAATGTGCAACATGGTTCTAATTATGAGAATATTGAATTACATTTTGGATTCTCACGAGAAGAGGGAAATTTTTTTAATGGGGAAAATCCTCCAACTGTTGAAGAGTTTAAAAGGAGAGCAAATGAATTGGGTTCGGAGGTTATGAAAGATTTTGTTCATGAGGCATTACAGTATGTTGAATTTAACGATAATTTAGACATTGTGGATTTTGCTAATGGAAGTACTGACAGAATGATATCCTATAGTGGAGATATTATTTCGACAAGGTATGACGATCAGGATTTTTTATCTGATATTGATCCGAATAATATACAGTATAACTTTGAGAACAGTAACAGTAATTTTCTGAAAGTTCAACAGGAATATAATAAGGCTGTAATGGATGGCATAATCGATCCTAAATCGGAGTTCATATTAAATAATGGTGGTATTGATCAAATTCGCAATAATATAAATTACGATGTTAAATCTACTTTGGGTGCTTATATTGATGGTGAACTTGTAGGAGAAAAAAAGAAGAGAGCAGATAAATATAAACAGCATATTGATGCCTTTATAACATTTTTGTAAGATTAACTTAATGAGGGATTTGTTTATAATGAAACATAAAACCATATTTTCTACGATGATAATTATTACTTGTATTCTTATAATATTTTTGGCTATTGTAATAGGTTTCGGAATATGGTTCTTAAACAGTGATAATGAAACAGAAGCTGATTTACAGTGGAAACGAAAAACCATTAACGACTGTATTAATCAAACAAGTCAGAATTATGATGAGATACGTGAGTTGGTTTGTGATCCGGGCTCTGATGTTGCACTTTTGGGACACGATTATGATTTGCTCAGCAAATTAACGAATCTTGAAACAATTACTATTGTCGGAATCAGTGACGCTTCAGATGCACAGAACTTTTTTGAAGAGTTAACTAAACTAAGAAAATTAACTTCTGTTAATATTGTAGATTCACCTATTGGTTCAATAAGAAAGCTGGCAGATATCAGAAGTCTATCAAGCTTATGCATTAGATCAAATCCTTATGGGGGTGCTCGTTTTAAAATTGACGATATTGATTTGCTCGGAACAGAGGGAAGCTTCAAGAATTTAAAATCGTTGGAATTATACGATGTTCAAATTGAAACCTTACCGGATTTATCTGAATTAACGGAATTGAAATCACTTTCAATTTCAGGAGCTGATTTTACCAAGCTGGATGATGAAAGTGTTAATTGGGAGAATATTGTATCCCTCAATATAAATTCTACAAATATACACTCAATTGATAAAGAAATTATAAATAAACTTTATAATCTAAAAACTTTAGATGTTTCTTATTGTAATATTACAGACATAAGCTTTGTGTTAAACTTACCAAAATTAGAAGAGTTCTCATATTTAGGGCATGAGACTCATGGAATTGATTTGAAATGCTTAAATGAACATCCAAATTATGATGAAGCTTGGATGAAAGATTAAAAAGTTTAATAGAAGATAATGTTATGAAAGTAATATCAATTGAATATCCAACTCCGTTGAAGAATTGTAACATAAAAAATGATAATATTGATATTTTGTCAAACTGGAAAACGGAAATAAATATTGCATTACTGTTGCAACAATCGATTGGATAAGCGATCATGTGGGAGAAAGGCATTTACCAAGCGGATCACCTGATTTAATAGTTAAAGAATTACAAAATCAGTTGATTGAAGATGCTGTTAAAGAATACTCAGAAGATGACGCATACTGGCTGCGGGTATTCAGTATGTCTTATGGGGATGAAGTTCCTGATTGATATAAACTTAAAACTTTATGACAATCAATATCAATCTTAGAAATAATCAATCGTGATAAAATATTTAATTATGCTTTAACTTTTATTCAAATGTTTTGAAGATAATGATGCTCAAGAAGGATCAGAAGTAAATGCTTTTCGACACACTTTTTGGATTTCAATTATAACAAGTAAGCGGGGAGAGAATATAGGCTTACAAGCTGGTAATGCTCATGAAAAAAATCAAAACGTTATTCATGAAATCAAAGATATATACTCACATAAGTTTAAAACTTTAAGTGATGCTGATCAAGCAGTTGATTTGTTAAACAATGTTATTGGACGGAAAATTGGAAAAACAACATCAATTGATAGTACATCCAAAGATATAGCAAAAAAAGTATTAGATTACTATTATACAAATGGATTAAATATTGTGAAGGAAACTGATGATGGACATTATGTGATTGTAAAAGAATGACTTTCATACGAACGATACAAAGAGGATTTAATTATATTGGAAACACTTGATGAAAACGGATTTCCACCAGATAATAAATACTATAATAAAAAAGGTGATTGAATTGGTCAAGAAATATATTAAAGTAATTTTGATTGGAGTATTGTGTATGGGAGTTATACTGAGCATTTTTTCAATAATAAATTATCGTCATTCAAAATCGTTAAAGGATAAAATTATAAAAAAATGTAATGATGATACAGAGATTATTATACATATGTCTGATTTTACTGGCTTTGAATGGGATAAGTGTATTGTATATGGACCGTCAACGCAAACGAAAGATATATGTGATGCATTTGATATAAATTATAATACATATCTCGATTTAAATTATGGGATTATTTTCCTCAGTAATAACAATGTTACTTATGAAGAATTTTTCAAAGTCTCAGATTATGATTTTACAAATAAAATTCCAGAATTTATTATTTATCCATATAGACAAAACGAAAGTACGCAAGTAAAATATGCAAGTTTTGAAAAGAATGAAGCGGAATTTAAATGTATAAAGAAACATTCTGATAATGGCTATTATTATAGGCTTTACCCTATTAATTAAGGCGACATCGCACAAAAATTTTGGGTTACACTTGATTTTAAATAAGAGCATAAAGTGGTAACAAATGATCCAACGGCAACAACGGATGTATGTTGGTGAGCAGAATGGTATGCGTTTTTGAAAAACAATTATGGTGAGATGAGATGGAATATTTATTATTTGAAATATTGTATTGAGGTTTAAACTATGAGAAGATGCGAACCACTAAACACATAAGAAGCAAACAGATAATTGAACTTAGAAAACATATGGCACTATTGAAAATGGTTTTGCACCTTGTCAATGCTATATACTATAAATTAGGAAATGATTATTGCAAAGCAATAAAAAATAAAATTACGTCAATAATAAAAATTGATCCTGAATATGCCGTAAAATATTATCACCCTTTATTTATTAATGATAATGCTGGTTTGAAATCACTGAAATCAAAAGTGCTTTCCATAGATGAAAGCATATGTGATGTTGATGATGTTATCAGCTCAATAAAATCATCAACGCAGACCCAAGAGGACAAAATTAAATCACTTGAGTCATTGAAAGAAAATATTAATGAATACATTTCTGATGTTGTGACTATTGACTAAAATGCGACTGATGCTATCAATAAAAGCAAGAATGATTTTTATGATAAATATGAATACTTAAAACCGGATATTGAAAAAAGCTGGTTGGAAGAAAAAGTAGATAACGCTTGTGAGTGGTGTAAGGAGCATTGGAAAGAGATTGTTGCAATTGTTGTAACCATAGTCATAGCGGTAGGTATTATTTGTATATCGGTGGCTACATTCGAAGGAGCTGCAGTTGCGTTAGCCGCACTTGTTGGTGGTATATTAAGTACCGTTGGTCAACTTGCAAGTAATATTGTCACATACGCTATCACCGGAAAGTGGCAAGGTTCAATATTAGATTATTTGGGGGCATTTATCGGAGGAGCTGTAGGTGGTATATTGATGATTAATCCTGCAGGAACAAGTTGCTCTGCCTTAATAGGTTCGATTTTTGGTAAAGCAGGTGTAGCATTAGCGGTTGATGCTTTTGTTTCCACAAGTCTAACCGAAAATTTCAAAAATATATTTGGAATTGAAAATAAAAGTTTTACTGAAATTTCTCTTGATATATGTGGTTCAGTTGTATTTGCATTTATTTTAGGAAAGGTATTTGAGGGACCTACAAAAGCAATTACTCAGAAAATGGCTAATAAGTTCTCTGGAATACAAGCTTTTGAAAGACTGGTGGGTACACATAGCTATTCAGCAGATTTTGCACGTCAAATAACCAGAGCGGCTAATAAACAAGTGCCTTTTAAATTTGATATTTTTAGCAGATATTTCAAAACTCTTCGCAATGGTCTTGTGGGTGGATATATAGAAGGTTTTTTTGAGAATATTGGTCAAGGCGGAATTGATGCAATAAAAGATTAAAGGAGTGAACTGTTGATTGAGAACTAAAAACAATTATTTTGAGATTAGACATAATGGATATGTCTTACTGTTTTTAGTAGCCGTACTTTTTTCTTTTGTAATTATACTTGAAATAATTGATTTTGTAGAACACTCTTTTAAAGCAAATTGGTTTATGTATATAGGATTACTTGTTTTTTGTGTTTTGCTTTCTTTTCCTGTATTATTCACTACTCTGAAAATTAAAGTACGAAAAGATGAAATAATGGTTGTTAAAACCTGCGGTATCCGAATAAAAATAACAACTGATGAGATAAAAAAAGTTACTATTATAAAACCGGATACAGTTGATCAAAAAACCAATATTGTTACACGAATAAAAGTATATGCGGGTATACGAAAGTTTTACGTAGACAGCAAAATGAAAAATTATGATAAATTCTTGTATTTCATAACAGAAAATGTTGATGACCAAATAATAGAATATAAGGTTAATTGGATTACAAAATCTAGATCTTAAAAATTGTAATCAGCGTTTGCAATGTTGACGATGTAATTAGTTCTATAAAAGCGTCTACACAGACTCAGGAAAATAAGATCGACGCTCTTGATAATCTCAAAAAAGATGTAAATGAGTTTGTTTCTGATGTTGTGCGTATCGACGGCGATGCCGCTGATGCTATTAATAAGAGCAAAAATGACTTTTATGATAAGTATGAATACTTAAAACCGGATATTGAAAAAAGCTGGTTGGAAGAAAAAGTAGATAACGCTTG
>OCPQ01000178.1_pt1 | contig 53830 bp, 48 predicted proteins | sample 1538251 | NCBI WGS metagenome assembly OCPQ01 (sample SAMEA2580249, study PRJEB22360) | human gut metagenome | biome: human gut; feature: human-associated habitat; material: faeces | place: Denmark | collected 2008/2010 | reverse complement strand
ATGCGGTATTTCGTCCGGACGGCGATGCAGCGGACGCTGCGGGAATACCGGATGCCGCCGGCAGATGACAACGAGGAGGTGATGCCATGATCGATGCAACCCAGATCGCCGCAGCCATGCAGGTGCCCTGCCTGCTCAGCGGTGACATGATACAGCAGATGCAGCTGTGGGAGGAGTTATATCTGAACCGTGCCGGCTGGATCCGGAACCGCATTCGTTCCTGTCACATTCCGGCGAATATCGCACAGGAGCTGAAACGGCTGACACTGACGGAATTTTCCGCCACGGTACACGATGCGGCAGAACTGGAACAGGCGGTCAGGCGTGTGCTGCCGAAGCTGCGGCGGAAAATGGACTTCGGGCTTGCCATTGGCGGCTTGCTGCTGAAACCTTATTTCACGGCACAGGGCGTTTCGGTGGACATTGTGCCGCAGAACGCCTATCTTCCGGTGAACTACACGGACGATTCCTGCGATGCGGTGGTGTGTCCGGAAGAGATCTCTATTGGCAAGAACTATTACACCCGTCTGGAGCTGCACGTCTATTCCCAGGTGCGGCAGACACATACCATTCAGAACCGCTGTTTCTGTTCTGCCAGTCCGGGAATACTGGGCACAGAGTGCAGTCTGGATGCAGTGCCGCAGTGGGCGGATGTATTGCCGGAAAAGGTGTATGAAAACGTACAGCGTCCGCTGTTTGCCATTTTTCAGACACCGGATTCCAACAACATCGACCCCACTTCACCGCTGGGCGTTTCGGTCTTTGCCGATGCCGTGGACTTTATCCGGGATGCGGATGAGCACTGGGAACGGATTCTGTGGGAACTGGAATCGTCCGAACGTGCCATTGATGCCACCGAGGATCTGTTCCGGTACAAGGACGGCAAGCCGGTATTGCCGAAAGGCAGAGAGCGGATGTTCCGCAGCTATGAGAAAACGGACGGGCAGTCCTTTATCAATACCTTTTCTCCGGAAGTCCGGGACACTGCCTATTTCCATGCGTTCAATCAGATTTTGCGGCGGATCGAGAATGCGGTGGGGCTTTCCTACGGCACACTCTCCGAAGTATCCGATGTGGAGAAAACCGCAGAGGAAGTGCGGAGTTCCAAGCAGCGGAGCTTTTCCAGAGTGAAAGACATTCAGGAGAACCTGCGGAACGCACTGGAGCAGATGCTCTATGGAATGCAGTTCTATCAGGACTACTACCGCAGTCAGAGCAGTCCGCCGGTCAAGGCAACCTTTGCCTTTGGGGACGGTGTGCTGGAAGATCCGGACGTGGAGTATCAGCGGCGTGTGCAGATGGTACGGGACAAGCTATTGCGTCCGGAGCTATTTCTGGCGTGGTACTTCGACTGCTCCGAGGAAAAGGCGGCGAAGATGATGCCGGAGCGGCAGGATGATGGTGGTTTATTTTCCGGTGGTGAGATCTGATGCAGAATTATGAGCCGGATGTGACTCAGCTGCTGGGGCTGTATCAGCAGCTGGAGGACGATATTGTGGCGGACATGGTGCGGCGTATGCTGAAAATGGGTTTTGTGTCGGAAAGTACGGCATATCAGGCGGAGGTGCTGCAATCTGCCGGAATCCTGTACGAGGACATTTTGCAGATGATCGCAGACCGGACAGATGCCAGCGTGGCACAAGTCCGGGCGTTATTTGAAGATGCCGGCGTGAAGACGGTGGACATCGACAACGACACCCACGAGGCTGCCGGAGAAGTTCCGGTGGACATTCGGCAGGACGCAGGCATGAAGCAGGTGCTGGAAGCCGGATACCGGAAAACACTGGGAACCATGCGGAATCTGGTCAGCACCACGGCGAACACCACGCAGACTGCTTTCCTGCAAGCCTGTGACCGGGCGTATATGCAGGTGTCCTCCGGAGCGTTCAGTTATCAGGATGCCATACGCATGGCGGTGCGAAATCTGGCGGACGGCGGAGCGTATGTGACCTATCCCACGGGACACCAAGACCGCATTGATGTTGCGGTGCGGCGGTGTGTGCTGACAGGCGTGGGACAGACTGCGGCGGCAGTGGCGAAGAAACGTGCAGAAGATTCCGGATGCAGGTACATGGAGCTGACAGCACACGGCGGAGCAAGACCGGAGCACGCCAGATGGCAGGGGCAGCTTGTCCAGATACAGGGCAAACGCACCAGGAAGATCATTGACGGGCTGAAAGTGTTCACGCTGGAAGAGATCGGCTATGGGGACGGCAGAGGGTTCAAAGGCTGGAACTGCCGGCACAACTGGCACCCGTATTATCCGGGACTGTCCACGCCGAACTACACACCGGAGGAGATCGCCAGACTGGACGAAAAGAGCATTTCTTACAACGGCGAGAAGTACACAGAGTACGAGATCAGCCAGATGCAGCGGAAAGGCGAGCGGAAGGTCAGAGCACTAAAGCGGCGTGCGGCGGCATTGGACGAAGCGGCAAAGAACACCGATGATCCAGCGTTAAAACAGGGTTTGAACGATGATTTTGCAGCGGTTTCTGTGCGTTTGAAAGATGCGGAAAAAACGCTGAAAGACTTCTGCCGCCAGACCGGACGGCGGAACGATACGTTCCGGTCGCAAGTCAATGGGTTCGGACGGTCTACGGCTCAGAGGGCGGTGCAGGCTGCAAAACGAGTTCAGAATGGCAAAAAAGAATTGACTTCTGGCGGTGACGGTGGTATAATAAAAGAACAGGAACGAATGCAAAGTTCTTCGGATTATGCTGTTCCAAAAGATTTGGTAAAAAGCAGAGAGTTCAGGAGCAAGTTTGATTCCATGGATTCAGATAAAAAGTTACAGCGGCAGTATTATCAGGTTGCTAAGAAAATGTTGAACCATCGTTCAGGCACAAATGGTGAAGACTTGTATTTCTATAATACCAGAACAAAGAAATGGTATTCCTCAACAACAGGAACGCAAGCCGGAACGCCGGACTATACCGAAGAAATCCGCAGAGCGTTGCAAGAATCTGAAAAAGATGAAATCGTTTCGTTCCATAACCACCCACTTGGTATGCCGCCCAGTGCTGGTGATTTGAATGCCGCATTGAAAAACGGGTATCAAAAGGGCTATACAATTGGACATGACGGTACGGTATTTGAATATACAGCACCAATATTTATTATCGATGAAGCGGTGTATAATAAGAGAATCAGTCTACATGCCGAAAAAGGAGATAGCGAATTCCAAGCACAGGTAAACGCACTCCTAGATTTGCAAGAATTTTATAAATTCAAATTTAAGGAGATGAAATCAGATGGATGATGTTGATATCAAAGAAAAAGATGTTGATATGAATGAAATTAGACGAATATGCTCTGAGAACACTATCGAAGAACTAGAAGCAGAATTCGAGAAGTTCAAAAAGGAATTCGTAGAAAAGCACAAGAATGATGAAAGCACCTCAAAATAGCACGTTTTTTGAGATGCAAAACCAAATATAACAAAAAGCATCTCACCTGAGGTGCTTTTTTCTATGCCAGAAAGGAGAATCTATGAAAGAAATGACATTCGGCGGTGCATTGGAAGCACTGAAAGCCGGAAAGAAAGTTGCCAGAACCGGTTGGAACGGCAAAGGAATGTATTTGTACCTTGCTGACGGCAAATTACTGACGCAGGAAATCGGTGACGGAAGTTATCCGTTTACGGACAGCATTGTCATGAAAACCGCAGATAACCGATATTGCATTGGCTGGCTGGCTAGTCAGACCGATATGCTGGCGGAAGATTGGTGCATTGTCAAATAGACTACCAGCGTTTTTGCATAGCGAAAGCAGCATCTCGTAAGAGGTGCTTTTTTCTATGCCAGAAAGGAGCAGTTATGCTTACAATGATTGTTTTGTTAGTCCTCCTCTATGCCATGAACGGAAGTTTTGCCGTTCCCACGGTGTGCTTTGTGCTTTCGTGGATCGGCATTGGATTCGGAGCGTTTGACCTTATTTTGAAACTGTTTCTGAAAGCTTATGAGAAGCATCTCGACTGAGGTGCTTTTTTCATACATTTTATTTTTTTGAAAAGGAGTTATCCCTATGATCGATGAGAAATTTCTGAAAGGCATCGGCATCACCGACAAGGACACCGTGCAGAAGATCACGGAAGCCTATGCCGCAGACATCAAGGCGGAGCAGGACGCTGCCGCCGCCGTGCAGACGCAGCTGGACGAAGCCAGCAAGACCATTCAGTCCTACAAGGACATGGACATTGACGGCATCAAGGCGAGCGTGGCAGACTACAAGCAGAAGCTGGAGCAGTCCGAGGCAGACCGTGCCGCATTCGAGTACCGCACCAAGCTGTCCCAGTATGTCAAGGGATTGCAGCTGAAAAATGATGTGTACGAAAAGTACGTCACCGATCTGCTGACATCCAAGGAACTGAAATTTGACGGTGACAAGCTGATCGGGGCAGACGATGTGGTGCAGCAGTTCCGCACCGCCCATGCAGACGCATTCGCCCCGAACCCCGGCGAGCGTGCGGCTGTTCCCACGTCCGGCAATCTGCCCAGTGCCATGAACGGCGTGGAAGCTGCGTTTTATGGCATGAATCCGAGTTTGAAGAAGTCCTGACCCCTCAGTCAGTGCTACGCACTGCCAGCTCCCCTAAAGGGGAGCCTATAGAGAGGTGTTACCCCACCGTCTGCCCTACGGGCATCTACCTCAGCACAAGGCACGCCCTACGGGTGCCCTTTCAGGGGAGCCTATCAGGTAAGTTATTTTTATTTATGGAGGAAAAGTTATGGAACATATTGCACAGGAAAGATATTCGACACTGGTGGACGAGAAGCTGCGGTATACGCTGGTCACCAAGGACAACCTGATCTTTAACACTCGCTATGAGGGCAATCCCAAGGCAGGCAAGGTCAAGGTGCCGGTGCGTGATACCGAGGTAGAGGTCAAGCAGTATGACAAGCAGAATGGTGCTGCGATCTCTACCGGCTCTACCACCTACTTTGACATCAACATCGACATTGACGAGGCGGTCAACGAGATGATCGACGGCTATGACGCTGCCAGCGTTCCGGACGGCATCACCGCAGAGCGTCTGGACAGTGCCGGCTATTCTCTGGGGCTGTCCATGGACACCAAGTCTGTCCGTGCTCTGGAGGAGACCGCCGGCATCACTGTGGCAGCATCCAAGACTGCCTGCACCGACAGCACGGCATACAAGCAGGTACTGGCGGCAAAGCGTGTACAGTCCCGTATGGGTGTCCCCAATGACGGCAAACGCTGGCTGCTGGCATCTCCGGAGTTTATGGAGGTGCTGCTGACTGATGATCGTTTCGTCAAGCAGGGTGATCTGTCTCAGGAGCTGGTGCAGTCCGGCGTGGTGGGCAGAATCGCCGGCTACAATGTTTTCGAGTCCAACAACACCATGTTTGAGGACAGCAAGCTGGTATCCGGCAAGAAAACCACCACGGAATTCATCTGCGGTCACCCGAACTGGTGCCACCGTGTGCAGGAGTGGTCTGTTCCGGTCGCCGTCAAGAATCTGACCAACGAGTATATCGGTTCTTCTGCCGTACAGGGCAGAAAGGTCTACGGCATCGGTATTTCCAAGCCGCAGACGGTCTATGTCAAGAGAGTGGAGGCGTAAGGCATGGCATATGCTGATTTTCCATACTACCAGGATTTTTATCTTGGCAGTATGATCCGGGATCCGACCGCATTCGGTCGGGCGGCAGAACGGGCAAGCGAGTATCTGGACATGGTGACATTCGGGCGGCTGCTGGACGGCGTTCCTGCTCCGTGGGAAGACCGCATCCGGAAATGCTGCTGTGCACTGGCGGAGGCGATCGTCACCTATCAGGCATACGGCACAGGCGGTGCAGAGGGCAGCGGTCTGAAAACGGCGGAGACCATCGGAGCGTACAGTGTCAGCTACGCTACCCCGACAGAAAGCATCTCCGCCCTTCTAAACGGAGAAACATCCGGCTTGCAGGACTATCTCAAAAGTATCTGCATCCGGTATCTGGGTGGTTCGGGGCTGTTGTACAGAGGAGTGTGAATATGTTTACCAATAAAATCGGCTGCACGGTATTTGAGAGAACGGTGGGAAAAGACCGCATGGAGCAGTATGTGCGGCACTTCTTCCCTGCGATCTACTGGGAGGACATGAAGGGACAGAGCCAGAGCGGCACGTCTATGAAGCAGCAGGACAGCGTGCTGTGTATCATTCCGGCGGCATCGGTATCCGGCTATATCCCGAAACGGAGCGACCGGATCCTCTGCGGCAGATGCACCGCCGCAGAACCGCCGGAGGAATGCCGGACGGTCATGGAAGTGAAAGACTTTCGCTATGGCTCTGCCGGTGTGCAGCATCTGGAGGTGACGGCAGTATGATCATCAAGGTGGGTATCCATTTTAATACCAAGCAGCTTCACGCAAAATCGGCAGTCCTGAAACAGCAGGCACAGGAATTTGTGGGAAATGAACTGCTGCGGAAATGTGATCCCTATGTGCCGTTTGACACCGGAATGCTCCGGGATTCCGGCATTTCTCACAGCAAGCCGGAGGAAGGGTATCTGTTATGGAAAACACCCTATGCGGCGGTGCAGTGGTATGCCGGCGTATCCCGTGGGCTGCGTGGGAAAAAGTGGGCACTTCGGGCATGGGCAGACCACGGCAAGCTCATTCTGAAAAACGCCCGTATCCTTGCAAAGGGGTGATAGAATGGCGATCATTTCGGCGATACGGGAGTACATTGCCGGCTGTCCGCTGCTCCATGACGGGGCGATCTTAGGCGTAGACCAGCTGGAGGCGGACACCATCGGCTATACTGTGGACACTACACCATGTGAACCAGTGGTGCAGAAGTACACGGACGGCAGCGACAAGCGGCAGTTTCTGTTCGTCTTTGCCAGCCGGGAGAAGTACGGGGAAAGGGTGCTGGAGAACATCGCCAATTCCGGTTTCTACGAGGACTTTGCGGACTGGATCGAGCGGAACAACTGGCAGGGTATCTTTCCGGAACTGGGCGACTATCGGACACCATACCGCATGGACATTGTTTCCAGCGGCTATGCCTATGACACCGGCGATGATACGGCTCGCTATCAGATCCAATTACGACTGATGTATTATCAGGACAGGAGGTATTTTACACATGGGTAAGAATTTGAAAAACGCAGACCTTGTACTGCGTACCGGCAAGGTGGCATTCTATCATGTGCCGGGACAGAGTGCCTATACACGCATGGAGGGCTTCACCAGCCTCTCCACGTCCAAGAATCCCACAGAGTATGAGCGGCAGTATGTGGACGAGGATTTCAAGCGGACGGATATTACCGGCTATAACACTGCCATTGCCTATGCACTGGATCGCTACAAAAAACATCCTGTGACAGATGACATTATCAACATTCACGAGAACGAGCTGCTGGGACAGGATGCGGTGCGTTCTATCATCAATGTGGATATGACCACAGCACAGCAAGGGGGCAGCGGCATCTGGGCGGCATCGGCAAAGATGCGTGACTATGCCGTCATTCCGGATGCAGACGGCGACACCACAGACTGCATGACCTATTCCGGCAACTTTAAGACAAGGGGCGAAATGGAGGATGTCACGGTGTACAGCACCGATGATTTTCAGACCATTACACTTTCTTCTCACACCAAGCCGGTACTGAAAACGCTGTCTGTTTCCTATGGCAGCGAGAATCTGCTGAAACCGACCTTCAAGCCGTCTGTTACAGAGTACACGGTCAGCAAGATCGGTTCTCTGAGTGTGTATGCAGCAGCGGAGAGTGACACATTTAGTATTACAGCTTCCTGCAACGGAAGTTCTTCGTCCATTACCAATTCTGGTGTGGCATTTACCGTCAAGGAAGGCGACTATATCTACATTACTGTTACAAACGGCACACTGGGCTCTAATACCTATGCCGTTAAGTGCAGTGCTTCGTAAATACCCCTCAGTCAGCCTACGGCTGCCAGCTTCCCTTTCAGGGGAGCCTATAATTGAATAATTCATCTTATGGAGGAATGAACGATGAAAGAAGATCTGACGATTTGGCATATCCACGGACTGGAGCTGCCGCTGGACATTGAGGAAGCGGACACCGTGGAAAAGTATGAGGCTGCTCTGGCACAGCTGGAGCAGGATGTGCCGGAGGACAAGTCTGCCGGTGCGGCAGCATACATCCGGGCATACTGCAAGGCGTTTCGTACCTTTTATGACACGCTCTTTGGCGAGGGTACGGCGGAGCAGATCTTTGCCGGCATCCCAGACCATGCACGGCGGTATACGGCAGTGTACGGAGAATTCCTGACCTTTGTGGCAAAGCAGGCGGCACAGTCCCAGGCGGAATCCATGCAGCTGAAAAAGAAGTATCTGCCCAAAGGCGGCAGACGATGAATCTGCTGTATGATGCCCTGCCGGACACGGTAACAGTAGACGGCAAGGCATACCGGATCTATACCGACTATCGGGACTGGCTGCGGTTTTATGATATGCAGGAGGACGATGGTCTTTCCAAACGGGAAAAGCTGCTGCTGATGCTGGAATGGTACATCGACAAGCCGCCGCTTTCCTGTCTGGAGGAGGCTCTGGAAGCTCTCATCGGGTTTGCGACACGCTCCGAGGAGCAGCCGGAACAGCGGCAGGAGCATTCCGGACGCAAAACCACAGACCGGGTGCTGTCATGGCAGTATGATGCAGCCTATGTGTATGCTGCGTTCCTGTCAGTCTATCACATGGACTTGCAGCAGGTGGAGCAGATGCACTGGCATCTGTTTCTGGGGCTGTTTGATGCCCTTCCGGACGAAACGCCAATTAAGCAGCGGATGGGATACCGCAGCGTGAATCTGGCGGAGATCAAGGACAAGAACGAACGGCTGCGGATCCGGAAGATTCAGGATCGCATCCGCATTCCGCAGCCGGAGCTGGACGGCTATCAATGCGGCGCGTTTTTTGGATAGAAGCGTATAAATAGCGGCACTTTTACGGTATGTGAGAGTGCCGTTTTTTCGGAGGTGGTGAAATAATATGGCAGATGAAAGCATCAGAGTCCCCATTGACGGTGATACCAGCGGTTTTGACCAAAAGGTTGAAGGCATGAAAGGGACGATCTCCGCAGCATCTGTGGCAATGGGCAATCTGCTCTCTGACATGGGAAAGAAAGCCCTGTCTGCATTTGGCGATATGATCTCCTCCGGGGACGAGTTCAACAAGGCGATCAATCAGATGTCCTCTTCGACTGGTGCGACCGGAGCGGAGCTGGAAGGGCTTCGGGATGTGGTCAAGGATGTGTACGGCAATAACTTCGGGGATTCCTATGAGGATGCCGCCAATGCCGTGGCAGAGGTCACAAAGCAGACCGGACTGATGGGCGAGGAATTGCAGTCTGCCACAGAGGGTGCTATGGCACTCAGCGACACGTTCGGCTATGAAGTCAACGAAAGCACCCGTGCTGCATCGGCACTCATGAACAACTTCGGGATCAGTGCCGAAGAAGCATACAATTTCATTGCCGCAGGAGCACAAAATGGTGCCGATCAGAACGGCGATCTGCTGGACACCCTCAATGAGTATTCCACACAGTATGCGGCACTGGGACTTTCCGCAGAGCAGTTTACCCAGAGTCTGATCTCCGGTGCAGAATCCGGAGCGTTCTCCATCGACAAGGTGGGCGATGCGGTCAAGGAATTCAATATCCGCTGCAAGGACGGCAGCGAGTCCACCGCAGAGGGATTCGCCATGATCGGCATGAATGCAGATGACATGGCACAGCGGTTTGCGGCTGGCGGCGATACGGCACAGGAAGCGTTTTTCCAGACTGTCCAGGCGTTGGACAGCATTGCCGATCCGGTGGCGAAAAACCAAGCTGCCATTGACCTGTTCGGCACACAGTTCGAGGACTTACAGGCGAACTTGCTACCTATGCTGGCAAACATGGAAGATGCGTCCGGTGTGGCGTATGATGCACTGGGACAGATCGACGAGGTCAAGTATGATGACATCGGCAGTGCGGTAGAGGGACTGAAACGGACTGTCAGCGGTTTCTCTCTGGATATGAAGTCCACGCTGTCTGCCGGAGCAGCAGATGCCATTTCCGGTATCATCAATGTGATGAACGGCGGAGATGCTGCCGGGATCTTTGACGGGCTATTTGAAAGCATCAACAGTGTGATCGACTCCATCGGCAGCAGATCCAGCGGCATGGTGGAAGCTGGTAAGAAGATACTGGGCGAATTTCTTTCCGGTATCCGGGAAAACCTGCCTGGCATTCTCAGTGCCGGAACAGAGATCCTAAACAGCATCGTCCAGGGCATTTCGGAAAATGCTTCGGCATTACTGGAAGCAGGACAGACACTTTTGAACGGCATTATTACAGCGATTCAACAGGCATTGCCGAATCTGCTGCCCATTGCGGTGCAGCTGATCACCACGCTGATCAACGGATTGTCCGAGGGATTGGTGGCACTGATGGAGTATGTGCCGCAGATCATTCTAGCCATTGTCAATGTGATCGTGGAGAATCTGCCCACGCTGATCGTGGCAGCTATCGAGATCCTGAACGCTCTGGTAGGCGGTCTGATAGACAATGTCAGCACGATTCTAACAGCGGTCATTATGATTATCATGACACTTGCAGATATGATAATCCAGAATCTCCCTCTCCTGATCGATGCCGCCATTCAGATCATTATGGCATTAGTCAATGGCATTCTGGACAATCTGCCGCAATTGATCGAAGCGGCAATTGATATGATATTTGCCATTGTCAACGGACTGATCGAACAATTGCCACAGCTGATCGATGCAGCCATTCAAATTGTCACAGCTCTGTTTCAAGGACTAATAGACAACTTGCCAATGATCATTGAAGCAGCAATCAAGCTGATGTATGGTCTGTCTTCCGGGTTGATCAAAGCAATTCCGGATCTTTTGAAAGCGATTCCCCAGATATGGGGAGCGATCTGGGATGCGATCACCGAAGTGGACTGGCTGGAACTGGGCGGCAACATCCTGAAAGGCATTGCCAACGGTCTGATCGAGGGTGTTTCTGCTATCTGGGATACGGTGCAGGACGTTGCCGGACAGATCTGGGACGGATTCAAGGACTTTTTCGGGATCAATTCCCCGTCTAAGCTGATGCGTGACACTGTGGGTAAATTTTTACTGCCCGGCGTTGCCATAGGCATGGAAGACACCACGGGCGACACTGCCGATGATCTGAACCGTTCGCTGGATGCCATGATGGACAAGGTGGACACCGACCGGCTGCAAATGCAGCTGGATTCTGCGGTACAGATGCAGGGATATTCCAGCATGGGAACTGCCGGAACGGCAGTACAGTACAATCCGCCGGAGAAGACAGCGGCGGAGGAATACCAGCAGCCGCAGCAGAACGGGGATATTATCATTCCGGTGAACATCGGCGGCACACAGCTGGAAACCGTTGTGGTCAAGGCGGCACAGATCGCCAATGCACGAAGCGGAGGGGAAACATTATGAGACTTGTGAATATTTGGGCGAAGTCGCCGAGCGGCACTTGGTCTTGTGCTGCCAATATGCGACAGCTGGTTAACGGAGATTCTACTGCGGAGCCTCTGGGAAAACGATTCCAAAGTGCTGCCGGAACACAGATCTATTATCCGGTTCTGGCGTTGGTGAAAACCATTCCACTGTCGTTTGAGGTGCACGGAGATACCGCCTTGTCCAAGCTGATGAGTGTGCTCAGATGTGGTGTACTGTATCTGGACGGTGCAGTTTATCCGGCACAAACAGGGGCAATTGTTCCATTTGACCAGCATCTGGGAGATTGTTTGATCCTGTCCGGAAACGTTTCTGTGACCACGATTTCTGTTAGTCGTGAGATCTATCGCGTATCTTTTTCGGCAATCCGGCAGCTTGGTCAGGAGGAATTTGGTGAAATTCCGTATTTTGCCCCGCTTTTCAGTAATTCCCAGATCTCTTTTTCCGGCGTGGAAATCGTACAGGACAGCAATGGCACTCCCTTTTCGCCGCTGGCATATTTGCAGTCCAGAAGCGGCAAACGTCTGGCAGACGGCTCTGTGCAACTGCCGGACTATACGACCGAAAGCACAGACGTAATCTATCTGCATTTCTATGTCGGTGCAAATTTGCTGCAAGCGGCTTCGCCAAAAATTTTGATATATGGTGTCAACGGGTATCCAAATGCGGAGAGAGATCTGACGGCGTATTTTCAAGATTCCAGCGGAAATTGGATCGGCAGCGTCATTGGGATCGGGATCACCGGAACAGTGACAAACGCCTATGTGCGGATGCAGTGCGGCGATATTGACCGCATTTATCGTCTGCGGATCGATGCACCGAATTTCCGGGAGGATGAGATATGATCATTGCAGAATCTATTCGGGTGGAGGTATACAAATACAACTATGCCGCACACGGCTATGATCTGGTTACCACACTGACGGAATCCAGTATCATTTCTGCCGGCGGCAAGCGGCAGTGCTGTGCAGACGGCACATTTGAGATCGGCGGCGTGTATGCTGCCACGTTTTCCATGCAGGCAAAGATTCCGGGAATGACCACATTTCAGGTGCGTGGGGCAAAATTACGGGTACGTTCCAAATACGGCACTGAATCCGCATGGCACAATATGGGCACATTCTGGGTCACGGATGCCACCCGTGTGGGCGAGATCTTTTCCGTCAACGCACAGGACTCTGTGGGGTGGCTGGATACGTCCAGCTATAACAGCACATCGGAATCTGCCGTCAAAGCTGTCGGAAAGGTGCTTGCAGACAAGTGGCAAAACATCGGAATCGGAATCGACCAGTGGGACGAAAACGGAACTGAATACGGCGGCTGGCTGCAATATCTGACGGACTGCACCAATACCTTTATCCAGTCCCAGACCGGCGTAAAAGAGATGCTGCACTGGAAAGCGTATGACAAGGCAAGACGGGAAACTTATGGCAGGTACTGCAACGACAGGATCTATGCAAAGGTCAACGGGAAATGGTCACAAACCATATATCCGGCAAAGTTTTATCTGAGTGCGGAAAACAGCAACAGCGACTCTGACTGCCCACGGGATTTTTACCGCTATCTGGCAGAACTGGCTTTTGGGTTTGTGTATGCCAGACCGGAGGACGGAGCTTTGGAACTGGGACAGTTCGGGAACGGTTATCACGGAAGTGTCAGCATCGGCATGTCAGAAATAGAATACGATTCCTGTGAGATGGCAGATTATGAGATCCATATGCTGCGTACAGATGCCCGTGTGGAACTGGAAGATGAAAAATCTGCATGGGCATGGGTAAGACATAGTTCTCCGGATTACAGCACCAGTTCTTTTCAGCGATTTCTGATCGAATCCAATCCGTTTCTGGATGGTTTTGCAAAGGATTTTGTATTCAGCAGCGGCTATGGACTGAATACCATTCCTCATTCTATGTGGCTTGCAAGATATTCTTCCGACACCGGGAATCAGTATGCAGTGCGTCCGTTTTCCTGCACCGTACACAGTACAAAACGGTTTCAGCTGGGACAGAAAATCAAGCTCTCCTATCGGGATTTTCATGAAACCACTGCCAAGAGCTATGACAGCATTATCACTGCCATTGAATGGACATTTCGGGGCGGTACAAAGCTTTCCTGCGGCGGCGAGGACAGCCGCGTGATGGCGGACTGCATCCGTTCCTCCAAGGGCGACAAAGTCCGCAAAGAGGCACGGAACCGGTGCAGAACGTTGGAAAAACGAGTTCAGAAACTGGGAGGGTAAGACATGATATTGCAGGCAAACAAGAAATTCATTGACACCAGCCATGTGGCACATCTGCTGACTGCCGGAGAAAAGTATGCGGACAAGCTTGTCTTTTCCGTAGAGCGATTTTATCAGGAAACCGATCTGTCCGGCTGTCTGTTTGTGATGCGTGGTGTCAACAGTGCCGGAAATCTGGCACTGGAAACGCTTTCGCAGGAAGTCATGGAAACAGAGATCCGGCTGACATGGAACGTGTCTTCGGCGTTTACTGCGGTTTCCGGTATGCTGGCGTTGGAGATCGTCTGCTATGACAACAGCGACCGCATTCTGAAATACACGGTCACGCCCATGCAGGTGAAAGCCTCTGTGCTGGAGGAATACAGCGGCGGTGTGGACGCTATCGAGGAAGCACTGAAAGAAATGGAACGGATCCTGACGGAAACCAGAACAATTTCGGTACAGCTGCCGCAGATCCGCAACGGCACATGGTGGCTGTATGATACCGACAGCGGAGCGTATACAGACAGTGGTCTGCCGGCTCGTGGTGAAAAAGGCGAACCGGGAGAAAAAGGCGATCTGGGCGAGCAGGGCGTTCCCGGTGAAAAGGGAGAAACCGGAGAAAAGGGTGAGCCGGGTGCAAAGGGCGATCCCGGCGAAAAAGGCGAACCCGGTGCACCCGGAAAAGACGGTGCAGACGGCGTAGACGGACGTGACGGTGCGGACGGAAAATCCGCCTATCTCCTTGCAGCAGAGCATGGCTACAGCGGTTCTGAATCCGAGTGGCTGGCATCTTTGAAAGGCGAAAAGGGAGATGCCGGACAACCGGGGGAACGTGGAGAAAAAGGGGATCCGGGAGAGCAGGGCATTCCCGGTGAAAAAGGCGACACCGGTGCAGACGGGAAAGACGGTTTTTCCCCCATTGCTGCTGTGGCGAAAGACGGCAGCACGGTGACCATCACCATCACAGATGTCAACGGTACAACCACAGTAACGCTGACAGAGGGTGCGGCAGTAGACCTCACCCCATACGCAAAGACGGTCTATGTGGACGGAAAGGTGCAGGAGCTGTCCGACAGCCTGACGTATACCTTGCAGGAGCATACGCTGTCCATCACGCATCTGGAGGAATCCGCACACACCCACGACAATCTGGACGTACTGAATAAGATCAGCGGAACAGAGTGGACACAGCTGGTTTCCATCAAGCATTACCACAACAACATAGAAACGCTGAACAGCATTAGTCCGGCGGACTATGAGAATCTGAGTAGCAAGTTTCCGGCGAGAATCACGGCGTTAGAGGATTCTTTGGGCGACATTGCAACTGCTCTGGCGGACATTGTGGAGGTGACGGCGTAAATGGCGACAATTGCACAGTACATTGCAGAGATCAACCACCAGCGTGACCTGCTGGCAGGGCATCTGGTTGCCCGTGGCATTATCGCAACGGCAGACGAAAAGCTGAATCTGCTGGTACACAAGGTTTCCCTGCTGCCCTCTGGCTCGACCGAAAAAACAGTGATTTTTGATGCAGACCACCGGGACGGAATCTTTCTTTCCCACAATAACACCTTGTACAGTCTTTCTGCGTTTACGGCGGTATATCCGGACTTTTGCAGCAGCAAAAATGAGTATGCCCTGAACTATTCCACCTCTATTTTTGGATGGGATTATTCCTGCTACACCTGTTCGACTGTGCCGCTGACGCTCTCTGCGGCAACACAGATCGCCATGCGGTTTCTGGCAAGCAGCACAGAAACCGGCATCATGCGGCTGGTACAGTCGGACAGCGGCACAGCAGAGGACATTCTCAGCAAGGCACAGACAGAGGGCAGCCATATTGACCTGTCCTTGCAGTGGCTGTACAGCACGGATTATATCACCACGCTGACCCCCTGCGAAGGTGTCACCACAGGCACATACTATCTGGCATGGGTCGGACGGAGCAACAACAGCCGTCCGCTGATCCGGTCGATTACAGCGATTTAAGGAGGTTATTTTATGAATCTGATCGAGGCAGTTGAGCAGCTGAAAAGCGGCAAGGCGATCCGGCGGAGCAGCTGGGGGGATGCGGCGATTCAGGCGGCACAGCTGGAAAACGGACAGTATCAAATCTTTGCTTCTGGGAATCTCACGCCGGAAATGCTGGTTTTGCTTTCCGGCGACTATGAAGCAACAACAGGAACGGAGGAAACATGATGGAAGTTTTGGGTATTACAGCAGTAGCAGCAATCACGATCATCTGCTATCTGGCGGCGGAGATCGTGAAGGTCACTTCTCTGGACAACAAATGGATTCCGGTCATCTGCGGTATTTCCGGCGGCATTCTGGGAATTGCAGCGTTGTTCTGGATGCCGGATTTTCCGGTGCAGGATGTGCTGTCTGCGGCAGCAGTCGGCATTGTGTCCGGACTGGCAGCAACGGGAGCAAATCAGATTTTCAAGCAGTTCAGGAGCTGATGAAATGGCAAAATATGCGTATGAAGATAATCCGCAGCTTTCGCCTCATTTTTGTGCCAGAGAATTCCGCTGCAAATGCAGTTCTCCGCACACGTTTCAGGTGTCGGAACAGCTGATTTCGATGCTGGAACGGCTGTATATGGCGTTGGACTGCGGCAAGATCATCGTCAGCAGCGGCTACCGCTGTGCAGCACATGACAAGGCAGTTGGTGGAAACGGAGCAGGGCAGCATACCAAAGGCACGGCGGCGGACGTGGTGTGCTACGACAAGTCGGGCAACATAATTTCAGCAAAGACGGTGTGCTGTAAGGCTCAGGATCTGGGCTTCGGCGGCATTGCCAATATCACCGGTGCTTATACTTCGGTGCATCTGGATGTACGCACCGGCAGCCGATATTATGGTGATGAAACCAAAGGCACAAACACAGTGACAAACAATTTCTACAGCTATTTCGGCATTGCAAAAGCACAGCCGCAACCATCTGAAATTGTGGCAAAAGGGATTGATGTTTCCAAGCATCAAGGCGTGATCAACTGGGAAAAAGTCAAGGCATCCGGGCAGGTGGATTTTGCGATTTTACGGGCTGGTTTTGGGAAAGAATCCAGCCAGATCGATGTGCAGTTTGAACGGAATTACAGCGAGTGCAAACGGCTTGGAATTCCCTGCGGTGCGTACTGGTACAGCTACGCCAAAACTGCCGCAGAAGCGTGGCAGGAGGCTGCTGTGTGCCTGTCTGCTCTGGCTGGAAAGCAGTTCGAGTATCCAATCGCATTTGACATCGAAGAACAGGCAAGTTTGCAAAATGCAGATGCCCTGTGTCAGGCGTTTTGCAGTGCGTTGGAATCTGCCGGGTATTATGCGGCAATTTATACGTTCAAGTCGGCTCTGGAAAGCTGTATCGGGGACGATATAAAAAGCCGGTATGACGTGTTTCTGTCTCATGTGGATGTGAGCAGATCGTCCTATGCCGGGAATTATGGGCTGTGGCAGTACAGCTGGAAAGGCAGCGTTTCCGGCATTGTCGGCGAGGTGGATCTGGACTATGCGTATCAGGATTATCCGGCGATCATCAAGGCTGCCGGGCTGAATGGATTTGCAAAAAATGCAACAACTACCACAGACAAGCCGAATGAGGACACAGAAAAAGACACCAACAATAATGACACACTCAAACAGATCTTGCGGCACGTTGCCAGTATTGACGAGAAATTGAACGGATAAAACAGCGGTAAAACGCCGTTTATAGGTAGTAAAAAACGCTCTTGAACGTGGTGTTCAGGAGCGTTTTTTTCGTTTTGCGTGTCAGTTTTTTGCGTTTTGCGTGGCAGGCTACAAACATGGGGACTAATAACATCTTCTTTGCCTAGTTTTAGAATTATGCCAGAGGGTGCAACTTTTGATAAAGGTGGATCAACAGTTATTGTTAATGAGAATATCTATAATTTTTCTATTGGATTATTAAATTCAAAAGTGTATCTCTATATTGCAATAGTATTAAATCCGACGTTAAATTTTCAAGTGAAGGATATATGTTTAGCTCCAATAAAAGTTGAGAAAAAAGAAAGAGTGGACAAATTAGTGGCTGAGAACATTGAACTAAGCAAAGTTGATTGGGATTCGTTTGAAACTTCTTGGGATTTTGAGAGGCATCCGCTAATTTGAGGTAATGTTATGGAACACTATCAAAAATACCTTAATGAAGGATATACAGAGGAACAAGCTTTTTATTTAGCCGAAATAAAAACAACACAGCAAATATTGACTGATTTAGGGGAGAACGGTATTTACATGCCAACTTTACTAATCAATTCGCTTCTATCTATGATTGTTTTGCCTCACGAAAAAGCTAAAAGCAAAAGCAGTGATAAGGTTTTTTCTGGACGGTTATCCATATTTGAACAGCAAATGGGTATTACACCAACTCTTTTTGTTCCAATAAAAGGTTGCGATAATTGTGTTGTTAGTTATAATAATAGAACAACAAGTATTTTCATCAACAAATTAAGAAATGGTGTCGCACATCAAAACATTACTGTAGCAATAGTAGATGATACGAATTTTAGGATTACTATTAAAAACAAGTACCAAAATAGGAACTGTAACAAATGTCAGAACCCAACCTGTAAACAAAAAGGTTTAAAAAGAGAAAATGGCGGCATAGTTGATTTTGAAATCACTGTCAATGTCGCACAGTTAAATAGGCTTGCAAATTATATCGCTAATGCATATGTCAAAGCCATTGAGCAAGGAGAATCGTAATGGGGAAACTAATCAGTGACAAATACAAACAATGGGAATCCGAATGCGAAGCCCGTTTCCAAAAACTAAAGTCCAACGAAGAGGAACTGAACCGCATCTTCATCGACATCTACGGCTTACAGGACGAGCTGACACCGGAGGTGGAGGACAGGAACGTGACCGTTCGCCGTGCGGACTTGCAGCGTGAGATCCGGTCGCTGCTCTCCTATGCTGTGGGCTGCCTGTTTGGGCGGTATTCCCTGGACGTGGACGGGCTGTGCTATGCCGGCGGCGAGTGGGACGCAGGCAAGTACAAGACCATCATTCCCGTGAAAGACAACGTGCTGCCCATCTGCGATGACGACTATCTGGAGAGCGACCTCACCGGAAAGATCGTGGACTTCGTGAAAACGGTCTACGGCGAGGACACCCTGGAGGAGAACCTCAAGTTTATCGCCGACGCCCTCGGCACAAAGGGTGCAACGCCACGGGAGGTGATCCGGAACTATCTGCTCACCGGCTTCTACGCCGACCACTGCAAAATCTACCAGAAACGCCCCATCTACTGGCTGTTCAGCTCCGGCAAAAAGCACGGGTTCAAGGCACTGGTCTATATGCACCGCTGGGAAAAGACCACCGTTGCCACCGTCCGCACCGACTACGTTCACGAGCTGCAGGAACGCTACCGGACGCAGCTTTCCATGCTGGGCGAACAGCTGGAACAGGCGGCACCGTCGGAGCGTGTGAAGCTGAAAAAGCGGCAGGAGAAACTGACCGCACAGCTGGACGAGATCAACGCCTATGAGGAGAAAGTCCACCACCTCGCCGACCGCATGATCGACATCGACCTGGACGACGGCGTAAAGGTGAACTATGCGAAATTTTCGGAAATTCTGGAGAAGATAAAATGACGATAGATACCATAAACCGTTCGCTGAACCAGCGGTTCGCTGCGGAACTGCCGGACTGCTATGAACGCCGGATCATCTTCTGGTTCGACTCCGAACGGGAGTTTGAGGGCATGCTGGACGAGCTGGACATTTCCGGCGTGAAGCTTCTGAAGCTGACCGGCGACAATTTCTTTGCGGCGAAGATGCTCCTGTGCGAAACAGATACCCGAAGCAATTATCTGGTGTATGATCCGCTGACCTATCCTAAGCGGGAGGACAACTGGCTGCGGGATGTCCAGCTGTACAGCGAGGAATTCCGTGCCGATCTGGTTTCCATGCAGATGGATGAGCTGCACATTCCCCAGACCACTCAGCTGCGGCGGGCAATGAAACACTACGGCAAATTTTTCGAGAGCAAGGAACGTGCAGCGAAGCTTGTCGCCTTGGGGACGCAGTACCAGAACGCCGGACAGCTGCACATCGACATTATGGCGGTGCTGTGCAATACCAGACACAATACCGTCAACGGTGTCCTGCGTGCGATACTCTGCGATTCACTGTACAACGAGGACAACACCTGTCTGGAGCAGATCGAAAAGTTTGGCAGCATGCAGGCACTGCAGGAGATGACGGCACGGTATACGGGCTATGCCGATGAGAAGTATGTGCTGTTTGACCTCGCCGCACATATCCTGCTGACGGCGTTTTCTGCCATCGGGGAGGAGCGTGTGCTGGCTGGGCTGGAGAAGTATCTCTCTCCGGAAAACCAGCCGGCGTGCTATGCCTTCCTTGACGAGTGGAACGCCTCGGCGGAACAGGAAAAGCTGTTCGAGATCGCCGATGACATCGCAGAGCGAATGCGGCTTGTGGAGCGTCTGGAAAAGGTGGATACGGCGGTGCTGATGCGTCTGGACAGCCTGCCCTGTATCGACGAGGTAATCATCGGCAGATTTATGCAGGAGATCGCGGAGAATGTCATTAAGACAGAGGAGATTCTGGAAATCGCCGAGAGCCGCCGCACGTCCAAGTGGTACGGTAGATATGCCTATCTGTATGGCGGGCTGTACAATATTGCCAAAATGCAGGAGTTTCACCATGCCCATATTGCAGGCTTTCACTTCGGGACATATGAGGAACTGTGGGATGCCTACTGCAAAGAGCTGTATCATATGGATACATACTATCGGCGGCTGCATATGGACTTCCGGAAAAGTCTTGTCAGTGCATCGGGAACGCTGGACGATCTGTTCAAGGGTGCTGTGGTCACTGCGGAGAACCTTTACAAAAACTGGTATCTGTCAGAGCTGAACGGCAGCTGGAATGCACTGATCCGAGAGCCTGTTGCGGACGGATTTTCATTACAGGGCCTTCCGCAGCAAAGCGACTTTTATCGGAGAATTGTGCAGCCAATCGCCAGCGACAGCAGAGTGTTTGTGATTGTTTCTGATGCATTGCGTTATGAGGTGGCGGCAGAACTGACAGAAAAGCTTTTGCGGGAAACGAACGGCACGGCGAAGCTGTCGGTGATGCAATCGGTTTTCCCGAGTATCACCAAATTCGGCATGGCGGCACTGCTGCCTCACAAGACACTGACGGTTACTGATACCATGAAAGTGCTGTGTGATGGAGTGTCTACAGATGGAACAGAAAACAGAGATAAGATTCTAAAGGGGAAAAATCTGAAAAACTGTGCGGTGACATATGAAGCACTGCTCGCCATGAAACAATCCCAGAGGCGGGAACTTGTCAGCGGTGCAGAAGTGGTGTACATTTATCACAATATCATTGATGCAGTGGGGGATAAGGCGAATACGGAAAATCAGGTTTTTGAGGCTTGTGCTGATGCTATGGAGGAACTCAAAAATCTGGTGCGTCTGATCGTCAATTCTATGAGCGGTTCTAATATTCTCATTACCGCCGATCATGGCTTCCTGTATTCCTATGAACCGCTTGCAGAAAGCGAAAAGATCAGCACCAGTTTGGTTACTGGAAATGTTGTGGAAACAGGCAGACGGTATCTGCTCACAGACAATGCCAGCAAGTCAGATGTTCTTATGAGCATTTCTATGGAAAAGTATGCGGAAGGGCTGACCGGACTTACACCCTGTGAAAATGTCCGCATCCAGAAACCGGGTGGCGGAAGTAACTTTGTCCACGGCGGCGTGTCCTTGCAGGAGTGCTGTGTGCCGGTCATCACGTTCAAGAATATCTCAAAAAGCTCTAAGAAATTTGTAGACATCAAGAAAGTTTCTGTCAAGCTGCTCAGCATGACAAGAAGAATCAGCAACAACATTTTTTCCCTTGACTTTATGCAGAGTGAGGCAGTCGGCGGAAAAACAATTCCGGCTGCATATGAGATTTATCTGTGCGACGAACTTTCCAACCCCATGAGCAATGTGCAGACGCTACTTGCTGATAAGACCAGCGAACCACAGGATCGGGTATTCCATGTTCGATTTACGCTGAAAAATGTTGCATTTGACGGAAATGCACCGTATTATCTGAATATTGTAGACAAAGAAACCGGCGAAATCATGGAGCGGACAGAATTTTCCGTAAAGATTGCTTTCTCCAATGATTTTGATTTTTAGGTGAAACCGCAATGAAAACAAGAAAATTTAAAGTTAAAGGCGGAATGAGAAGTCCCTGGGTGACCATACAAGGAACGACTAGGCGTGAAGTGCGGGCAAAACAAAACCGGGAAGGAAATCAGGCAGTGAAACAGCTGATCTGGGCTGGTGCGATCGGTGCAAAGATACTGCTGTCCTCCAACGGAAAAAACCGCATATATCATTATCAACATTCGCAAAAGCAGAATGCACCGGATTATCAGGCAGCACAGAAACAGCTGGAAATGGAACTGCACGTTCCAAATCAAAATGCAATGGGAGGAGTCATCATGGATGAATTTGATAGAAAAGTGATTGCGGCATTTCCCGGCAAGTCTGTTCGTAAAGACTTGACATCCCTTATGAAAAAGGGTGCAAATGTTCCGACTTATGTATTGGAATATCTGCTGGGAATGTACTGTGCCACAGATGATGAAGATGCAATCAAGACTGGTCTGGAAAAAATCAAGAAGATTCTCAGCGAGAATTATGTGCGTCCGGATCAAAGTGATTATGTGAAATCAAAAATCAAGGAAAACGGGCAGTATACTGTGATCGATAAGGTGACTGTCAGGCTGGATGAATCTGAGGATAAGTATGTTGCAAGCTTTACCAATCTGGATCTGCAGGATTTTGAGGTGAATTCCGATCTGGTAACACATAATGAAAAGCTGTTGATCGGCGGCATCTGGTGTATTATCAAGATTGAATATGTAGGGCTTGAAAAGGAAGATGATGAAGAGGAGGAATATGAAGAAGACATTTTTGACGGCAACAAAAAGAAACGCGGCAGAAAGCGGAAAAAGAAAAAGTCAAAATATGAATCGCCCTTTGCAATCGCAGCATTAAAACCCATACAAATGGCAAACCTGGATCTTGACGAGATCTTCGAGGCAAGAAAGCAATTTACCAAAGACGAATGGATCACACTTCTGTTACGCTCTGCTGGTTATGAGCCGAAAGAGCTGAGCGAAAAACAGAAACTGCACTATCTGCTGCGGTTTGTGCCGTTTATTCAGAAAAACTATAACCTTGTGGAATTGGGACCGAGAGGTACCGGAAAATCGCATGCTTACAGCGAACTTTCTCCGTACTCGATCCTGATGAGCAGCGGTCATACAACGGTATCCAATATGTTTTACAATATGGCATCTCATCGTGTGGGACTTGTTGGAAATTGGGATTGTGTGGCGTTCGATGAGGTTGGCGGCATTACCAACACCTCCGGCGATATGATTCAGATCATGAAAAACTACATGGCGAACGGCAGCTTTGCAAGAGGCAGCGATTCGATCAACTCCGATGCGTCTATCGCTTTTGAGGGAAACACATTCCGCAGTGTAGAAGATATGCTGCGAACTACCAATTTATTTGAACCGTTTCCGGAGGCGTTCAACAACGATTCCGCCTTTTTTGATAGAATCCACGCCTATCTTCCGGGATGGGAAACGCCCAAACTGAGGGCAAGCTTGTTTACGAACCGTTATGGACTGATTTCCGACTGCTTTTCTGAATTCTGTCATGCCATGCGAAAGTATGATTTCACCAATTCATTTGGGGAATATTTCGCTTTGAACAATAATTTCAATACCCGTGATGATACCGCAGTCAGACGGACTTTTTCAGGACTTGCAAAATTGATCTACCCGGACGAGCGCATCGAAAAGGAAGAGGCAAGAGAATTGTTGGAATATGCGATCGAGTGCCGCCGCAGAGTCAAGGAACAGCTCCGGAAAATGAATCCGGCAGAGTTCAGTGATGTGATGCTGGGGTATATCGATCTGGACACCGGAGAAGAATTTTCTGTGGATCTGCCGGAGATCGCAAGTGGTTCCCTGATTCCGGAGAGTTTTGGAAAGCCGGGTTATGTTTATGCCATTGGAAGCTCTATTGATGGACATATCGGTGTTTACCGCTTTGAAAATAAGCTGATTGAGGGTAGCGGCAAATTCAATTTCCGGAATGTAGAGGGACTTGCGGGGGCGCCGAAAAGCGTGCGTGACAGTCTGACTGCGGCATTTCACTATTTTGTGGAGAACAGTGAGAAGCTGATCGACGGCAGCCCTTCCAGTTTTGATTACAGCTTGTATTATAACGATTTGCAGAACCGGAATGTGAGTGACGAAGTATCAGTGGCTGAGGTTGTTGGCCTGTATTCGGCACTCGCAAATCGCCCTATATTGCCTTCTATGGTGATTTGCGGCAGAGTGGTGATGTCCGGTGAAACAATGCCGGTGATTACGATGCTGGAAGATATTTTTGTTGCGGCAGTAAATGCAGGAGCAAAAAAAATTCTTCTGCCGGAAAGCAGCCGAGATAACTATATGCTCCTTTCAGATAAATTGAAAAGAGAGATTGCAGTGGGCTTTTATAAAACACCGCTTGAGGCAGCAAAGATTGCACTGGGAGTTGATCTGTGATGAAAAAATATCAATGCATTGCTTGTGGAACGGTGAAAGAAAGCAAGGAAAGCTGTACTTGTCCGGTATGCGGATATATGATGTTTCCGCAGCCGTATGAACGCAGTGAAGTAATGATCCGTGAAATACGCAGCCTTGCAGATAAGACCATTGGTCAGGAGATCGATGTGAGCACATTGGATTTTGGAAAGCTGAGGAACGATATTGACCGTTTTCCCGATTTTCAGAAAATCAAAGTTTATGTCACAAAGTCTGAGAAAACAGAGACATTTTATCGGCGGCTGAAAAACAGTGCAGAGCAGATGCAGCGATATTTCCATGAAACCTTCTGCAAAAACTATTCGTCAAAATGCAAGGAACTGGAAACGCTGTCAGAGGAGACGGCTGTATATTTGCAGCGTGTGCTTTTGGAACTTGGAATAGAAGCAGAACCGGAAAAAGCAGCTTTTCCAGTTGTCACAGTGCAGTATACGGAGTGTGCTAATCATGATCTCATCGGGATTGCCGACCAGCTTCTCGAAAAGATCGATCAGATGGCAGATAAGATCTATCAGTTTATACGGGCAAACAACATTTACGGACGTGCCTATGATGCGGAAGTCAAAACATTCCATGTTCCGGAAAAAAAGCAAGAGATCAACTGGAAGGATATGATGGCAGAGCGTATCTCTGCCTGTGACAAAGTTCTGGAGAAGAAATATATCATTGATATTTTTGAGGATGGCAGTACAGAACTGACCGCCATGGTGAAAGTACTGTGGGATGCGGTATTTGTACTCTTAGCTGCTCCGGTGAAAAAAAGAAAATATTTCTACACCTTTGACAGCGATAAAGTTTATGAAGAAATGTCTGCGAAAGCGTGTAATAAACGGTTATCCTCGATCTTTGCAGGGCAGTTTCATGCTGCCGCTGAAATCATCGATGCAGAAGATTTTCTGAAAGACAAGTCGGAAGATGAACTCTTCGAACTCTATCAGAAAATGCTTGATCTTGACATGTATCACTATATGACCGGAACAAAAGGCTATCTTGTAGTCGGCAGCTGTGAAAAAAAGCTGGAATCACTTATTGGACTGGATACCATAAAATCAAGCATCCGAAAAATCAAGGCATATGCGATAGCAAATCAGGGAAATGCGAAACCCAATCTGCATATGTGCTTTCTGGGAAATCCGGGAACGGGCAAAACGGAAGTTGCCCGGATCATTGCAGGGATACTTCATGAAAATGGCCTTCTCCGCACAGACAGGGTGGTCGAAACAGACCGCAGCGGTCTTGTTGCAGGCTATGTCGGACAGACGGCAATGAAAACCGCAGCCGTCATTGAAGAGGCAATGGGCGGTGTGCTGTTTATTGATGAGGCGTATTCTCTTGTGCAGGGAGACACAGGCGGTGACTATGGCCATGAGGCAGTGTCAACGCTGATAAAGGCAATGGAAGACTATCGGGGTGAATTCTGCGTAATTCTTGCAGGATATAAAAACCAGATGCATGAAATGCTTGCGTCTAACCCGGGATTTCAGTCTAGGATCCAATTTACGTTGGATTTTCCAAATTACAATCGGGACGAATTGGGGCAGATCGCTGCACTGATGCTGAAATCCGGAGGATATACTGCAAGTAATGCGGCAAAGGACAGAATGCTGGATATCACAGATTATATCCGAAAAGAACCAAACTTTGCAAATGCCCGTGAGATGCGGAATATCATTGAGCAGGTCATTATGTGTCAGAATGTACGCTGTGCAGGGACTGCGGATAAAACCCTGGAACTTGTGGACGTGAACAATTATATCAAGGAAAATCATGTCAATCTTCCCACAAGCGGCGAGGGCACAGAAAGGAAGATCCTGACGGCAGAGGATGAGTTGGAACAGCTGGTGGGACTGCGCTCTGTGAAACGCATGGTAAAGAAAATCAAAGCATATGTCAAGCGCAATAAAGACGATTCGGATATGAATCTGCATATGTGTTTTTGCGGCAATCCCGGCACGGGAAAGACGGAGGTTGCCCGGATCTTATCTCGGATTCTGTATGAAGCCGGTGTGCTGCCGGAGGCCAAACTCACGGAAACCGATTCCTCCGGTCTCATCAGTAAATATGTTGGCGAGACAGCATCAAAAACGCTGAATAAGATCAATGATGCCATGGGCGGTGTCTTGTTCATTGACGAAGCATATAGTCTTACCCAAAGTACAGACAATGGAACAGCCGGTTATGGTGATGAGGCGGTTGCAGTTCTTTTGAAACAAATGGAGGATCGGCGCGGACAGTTCTGCGTGATTCTTGCCGGTTATAAAGATGAAATGGGTGCATTTATCAGTACGAATCCGGGATTTTCCTCAAGAATACAGTTTTCGCTTGAGTTTCCTGATTATACGCAGGAAGAGCTTTCCGAGATCGCACAGCGTTTTCTGCAACGAAAAAAATATACCATAGATGACGATGCACTTGCACTTGTGCTTGATATTGTGGAATATGACAGGCTAAGACCAAACTTTGCGAACGCCCGTACAGTTCGGAATATTCTCGAACAGGTGATCATGAACCAGAATCTTCGGACGGATGAGGAAGGCATCACAGATTCTGCGATCATACGATCGGATGTGCAGGATTATCTGGAGGATGAAAACATTGACTTAAACAGTACGGCAGATCAAACTCGAAGAATTGGATTTTGAATGTGGTGAAAATGGGATGGAGGATTTCTTATTATCTCATTGTGTCTCCTGGATACAGCGGAGAAAGCAAGTATAAAGCCATTCTTGAGCAGGCAAAAAGGTCATACAGTAGAAGTGATATTCTATGATGAACTTGTTAAATACAACTGTGATTGCTAATAAACATTTGATCTACTGCGTAAGCGTTTATGCCGCGAAAATTACTTGACAATGAGTATGACTGTGGTAGGCTAATTGCCGAGCAGAAGCGCTATTGCGTCATTTTCTCCTTCTGCCCAAAGCCACAGTCATAGAGGCTCATTGTTAGCAAACCGCGGAATAAATGCGTCTAATTCGTAGTTAAAGTGGCTCAAAATTTAAATATCATTTCATGTGATTTTGGCTCACTTTTTTATTAGCGAACATAGCTGGAGCATCCAGGATCACTTTACCTATCACAAAACAGCCCTTGGAACGGCAAGCTTATTGCTGTTCCAAGGTCTGTTTGTTATCCTCTAAAAACGACTTTCTATGAAATTCTCAAAGGATCTGACTAAATTCGATTACTTCGCAGTTCGGCCCTGTAATCTTGAAGAACCTTGAAGAACTTTACGCCATGCTCCCAGAAGGGCAGAAAATGAATGATATCTTTCTGGTTGTTCAGTCCAAGTGCACAGATCTCTTCATAGGCGGCTTCGATGTCCTTGACATCGATTGCCAGATGATCCCATGCTCCTGCCTGCATCGATGCCTGATGATTCTCATAGATCTCCAGCATCAGGTTTCCCAACTGCAAAAATGCAACTGCTTCGCCGGCTTCTTCGTTATAGGTGCGAAGCGCCACGCTGAATCCAAGCTTTTCATAAAAAGCAATGGTTTCCTGCAAATCGTTGGTCGGGAATCCTATGTGCTGGAATCCGGTCGCATTGTCCTGCAAATTCATGCTTATAACCTCTCTTCTTTCAATTGCTCCATGACCTGTGCCATATTCGGCATTGCCGGAATCGCCCCGTGTTTCTGGACGCAAACGCTCGCCACAGCATTTCCGAAATCTGCAAACTCTGCTGCTTCTTCTGTTGTGACAGCTTCCGGTGCTTTTCCGCAGCGGCTGAACTGAAACAGAAATCCGCCCCAGAATGCATCGCCTGCACCAGTCGCATCTGCCGCCTTGTTCCGGAAACCCTTTACCAGCTGTCCGCCCTGTCTGGTTTGGACGTAGGCACCTGTTTTTCCAAGTGTTACGACCACGATTTTTACGCCGCCCTGCATCAGGACTTCCGCAGCTTTCTGATAGTTGCTCTCACCAGTGAGCAGCATGGTTTCTTCCTCTGAGATCTTCATCAGATCTGCATGCGGCACCATGTTCCGCATTTGCTTTTTGGCAAGTTCCTCCGATTTCCAGAGGGAAGCACGATAATTCGGATCGTAAGAGATCACACAGCCTGCTTCTTTCGCTTTCTGCACCGCAAACAGGGTGGTGCTGCGAGCTGGCTCATCGGTCAGCGAAATCGAGCCGATGTGCAGAATCCCGCTGCTGCGGATCAGTTCCAGCGGAACGTCACCCTTTTCCAACATCTTGTCTGCACCGTGATTCCGTGCAAAGGAGAACTCCCGCTCTCCGTCCGGCTTGACGTCCACAAATGCCAGTGTTGTGAAATAATCATTGCTCAGCGTAAAACCAGTGCTGTCAATTCCACACTGTTCCAGCGTTTCCCTGAGAAATCTGCCGTGCATATCATTTCCGGCTTTGCCGATAAAGGCGGTTCTTGCCCCCAGCTTTGCCATAGCAGCCATGACGTTTGCCGGAGCACCGCCGGCATTTTGTGCAAAGACACGCTGTCCCTGTTCATTTCTGCCCTGCATGGTGAAGTCAATCAGCATTTCTCCCAGTGCACACGCCAGAAATGTGGTTTTCTGAATCATTGGTCCTTCCGGACACAAAATTCCCAAATGTTCCAGCTCTTCCAAAAATGGTGTGCAGACGTTCGGGTCGTCGGAGTATACCTGCAAAATGCCGGATATTACGATTACAGCAAGAACAACGACTGGAATGCTGATTCTGAAAAACAGATAGTGATCGGTGTTTATCGTCTGACGATGAAGTCCAACAGCGATAACTTCCGCCAGTCCTCAATTCAAGGGGTTATGAAGCGTATAAAAGCTAAAGGTGCAACAGTTATCATCTATGAACCAACGTTAGAAGACGGCGAAACATTCTTCGGAAGCGTCGTTGTCAACGACCTTGCAAAATTCAAGGAAATGTCTGATGCGATTATCGCAAACAGATATGATCCATGTCTTGATGATGTAGCAGAAAAGGTCTACACCAGAGATATTTTCAGAAGAGATTAAAAGGAGTAAAACATGTGCGGAATTGTTGGGTTTACAGGAAAAAATGAAGCAGCACCGATTCTTCTGGACGGTCTGTCAAAACTGGAATACAGAGGTTATGATTCAGCCGGTATTGCTGTCAGAAACGGCGATGCAGAGCCTGAAATCGTCAAAGCAAAGGGAAAGCTGAAAGTCCTAAAGGAAATGACCAATGACGGCAAGGCAGTCAAAGGAAGTTGTGGTATTGGTCATACTCGCTGGGCAACGCATGGTGAACCGTCTGCCACGAATGCTCACCCGCATTGCAGCGATGACGAAAATGTTATTGCGGTACATAACGGCATTATCGAGAACTATCAGGAACTTCGTGAAAAGCTGGTCAAAAAGGGCTATACCTTCAAGTCACAGACTGATACAGAAGTGGCAGTTAAGCTGATCGACTATTACTACAAGAAGTACCTCGGAACACCTGTAGATGCTCTGAATCACGCTCTTGTAAGAATCCGTGGCTCTTACGCACTTGCAGTCATGTTCAAGGACTATCCCGGTGAGATCTACGCTGCCAGAAAAGACAGTCCTATGATTATCGGTGTGACAGGCGGCGAAAGCTATCTTGCATCTGACGTTCCTGCTATACTGAAATATACCAGAAATGTCTACTATATCGGCAATCTTGAGCTTGCAAAGCTGACCAAGGGAGAAGTAACCTTCTATAACCTTGACGGTGAAGAGATTCAGAAGGAAATGAAAACCATCGACTGGGACGCAGAGGCGGCAGAAAAAAGCGGATATGAGCATTTCATGTTAAAGGAGATACATGAACAGCCGAAAGTAGTCAGGGATACCATCAACTCTGTCCTGAAGGACGGAAATATCAATTTTGAGAGCCTGACAGATGAAGAAATGCAGAACATTCAGCAGGTATATATCATTGCCTGTGGTTCTGCATATCATGTAGGAATGGCGGCACAGTATGTTCTGGAAAAGCTGACCTCTCTGTCTGTCCGTGTGGAGCTGGCATCGGAATTCCGATACAGAGAAATGCAGCTTGCAAAAAACAGTCTTGCCATTATCATCAGCCAGTCAGGAGAAACCGCAGACAGTCTCGCAGCACTTCGTCTTTGCAAAGAAAAGGGCGTAAAAACTCTTGGTATTGTCAACGTAGTTGGTTCTTCTATTGCAAGAGAAGCGGATAACGTGTTCTATACTCTTGCAGGTCCTGAAATTTCCGTTGCCACAACCAAGGCATACAGCTGTCAGCTTGTTGCAGCCTACCTGCTTGCCATGCAGTTTGCCAAGGCAAGAGGAGAGATCACAGAAGAGAGATTCGCAGAGCTTATCGCTGAGATCAATACGATCCCTGAAAAGATCGAAAAGATTCTGGAGGATAAAGAGCGTTTGCAATGGTTTGCTTCCAAGGTAGTGAATATCAAGGACGCATTCTTTATTGGACGTGGCATCGACTACGCAATCGGTATGGAAGGCAGTCTGAAACTGAAAGAGATCAGCTATGTTCACTCGGAGGCATATGCAGCAGGCGAACTGAAACACGGACCGATCAGCCTGATCGAGGACGGTACAGTGGTATTCAGCGTAGTAACACAATCTGCACTCTATGAAAAAACTATCAGTAATATGGTAGAAGTCAAGAGCCGTGGTGCAAAGCTGTTCGGACTCACGACATACGGCAATTATAACATGGAAGATGTCGCAGACTTTACGGTGTATATCCCGAAAATCGACAACCTTTTTGCAGGCAGTCTTGCTGTAATTCCGCTGCAATTGCTGTCTTACTATGTGTCCGTAGGCAAGGGATTTGACGTGGATAAGCCGAGAAACCTTGCCAAGAGTGTGACCGTTGAGTAAGCGGAAAAAGCTGCTAATTGCAGTCTTTTTGATATACATATTTATTGTTCTATGGCTGACACTGATCGACAGACAGTGGGGCGAACGCAGAGCAATGCTTATGCCCTTTTGGGAAATGCGGGAACTCATAACAACAGATAGAAAACTTTACTGGTCACAGCAGATCGGGTGCAATATCCTTATGCTGATGCCTATGGGATTCTTGTTACCTTGCCTGCACCAAAAGTTTCGGAAACTGGGAAGCATATTTCTTATAGCATTAATCTTTTCAGCAGCAATAGAGATAACACAGTATTTCACAGGCAGAGGTCTTTGTGAGTTTGATGATGTGTTCAATAATACGCTTGGTGCTTGTATAGGATTTATTATGTGGAAAAAATTAAGCCACTGAGGAGCAATTTCCTCAATGGCTTTTTGTTAATACTCAAACCGATCAATACCGCCGGATTTTACTCTGCATCTTTTCTGACAGAAACATATGCCAAGTTTTGCGATATTTTCGTATTGTTCATCTCTTAAAGATGCTTCATAATCCTTATCTTCGATCTGCTGTAATGCCTCATCACAGGCATTAAGCATTTGGTTGAATTTATCAACGATTTTGAATTCCAGTATGGCAGCATAGTGCCATTTGGAACGTTGCTTCACTACCAGATCAAAACGCCCGTTTCCCGACTCTCTGTTTGAAACGACTACATATCCATTGAATCCTGAAACAAGTCCTGCGACAAAACCATGATAAAAATTTTCTCTTTCATCAAAACAGCTGATCGTATCTGTCATCCATGTACAGAGAAGATCTTCTAATTTTTCTGCATCTGCATTCAGGATGGCTTCAAGAATATCCTTTCTGCTGTCAGCATTTAATTTTTTTGTAAACCATGCACGAATTGTATTTTTGTAAATGCTTTTGATTTCAGTGTTCGGAATCACCATTTCATAATAAGTTTCATCACCGATTGTTTCGTAAGAAATTACTTTTAGGTAACCTGTGAAAAGGAGAAAGCTCCAGATATATTCGCTGTTAATGTCTATTGTTCCATATGTGACATCTTCAAAAATCTGTGCTTTGACAGGTGTTCCGTTTATCAGGTCTTCTATTGTGTTTTTCGTTCTGTCGTTAGATTCTTCAATCAGGCGTTTTACAATTTCGTTTGAACTTGTATTGGACCAGTATGGTTTGCACGGAATGGAATTTTTATCGGTTGCTTCCGACAGATAATTCAATACACTCCATGGATTATATATCTCAACATCATTAAATTTATAACCATCATACCAATGCCTTATGTCTGAAGATTTATTTTCCAATCCATAACATTCAAGCAAACTGTCAATTTCTTTTTGTGTAAATCCGAAACTGTCATCAAATTTTGTACTCATAATAGAAAAAATCTGAAGGTTGTTCAGTCCTGTAAAAATACTTTCCTTTGAAACTCTTAGACATCCTGTTAGAAATGCACGGTCAAGGGAAGGATTGGTTTTAAGTGCTGATTCAAATACGGAACGAATCAGATTTACCATATCATTATAAAATCCCTGATGGAATGCATTTTCAAGCGGAACGTCATATTCATCTATTAAAATGATGACTTTTTTGCCATATGCAGATGCAAGCAGCGTTGAGAGAAAACCGATTGAAGTGTTATAATCACTTTTATCTGCTTTCAATTCAATAAATCTTGTCAGTTTATCCAAATCTGTTTCTTCAATAACTGCACTATTAAATAATATGCTTTTATGTCTTAGTATCTCTGCACGTATGAGGTCTTTGAAAACAGCAAAAGCTTCTTCAAATGTCGCTTGCTTCATGCTCTTCAGAGAAATACTGATGACCGGGTACTGCCCCTGATATTTCATACATTCAGGATATTCTGAAATTTTCAGGCCATCAAAAAGATAAGCATTGCTTTCATCTGTTTTTTCGAAGAAGCACTGAATCATGCTCATATTCAAAGTCTTGCCGAATCTTCTTGGTCTGGTAAAAAGTCCGACTATTGTCTGACTTTCGATCAGTTCATTTATCATCAAGGTTTTGTCAACAAAGTAATATTTGTCATCGATCAATCGTTTGAAATCCTCTATGCCAATTGGCAATGGTTTTCTTTCCATAGTCATCACCTCAGTTTCTTTCAAATATTTATTGTAACCATTATACCATAAAACTAGTTAAAAATCAACTTGATTTCGCAGAGTTTCAATGATATCTCGATTTTCTCAATATCATCCACGTTGATTTCCTTACTCTCCTGAAACGCCAGATAACATACATCTTCCTCGAAATACTTGAATATACCTTTTTCATATAGAATAGGGATTTTCGATAGACCACACTGGTAAAGAATTTCTGCGATGTAGAATTGCTGGATTTACTCTTTAGTTTCACAAAATAGGGTGCAAAGCAATTAAGCAGCATGAATAGGTGCAGTATCCTGCAAAAAACACAACCTTAGTTTCATTGACAAGGGTACCAAAGCACAGTATAATAAAATCAGATCCTTTGCAATACGTATATTTTCACACCTATGAAAGGAAAATAGAATGATACTTTGTATTGTAACTGCTCCATGCAGAGTCTGAGGAGACTGCATGGAGGAATTGCCTTTGGCTGATATCCTCAGACTTTGCTTCTTTTTGTTATGCACAATCATTTATAGAAAAAGGAGCAAAGATAAATGAAAAACAAATCACATCCACTGAAAAATTTTCTGATTCTCTGGAGTACGCAAAGCGTCTCCCAGCTGGGTAGCAGTATCACAGCATTTGCACTTACCTTATGGTTATACGAGACTACGGGTTCTTCTTTAAGCACAGCTGCACTTACCATATGCTCTTATACACCCTATGTATTGATGAGCATCTTTGCAGGAGTGCTGACAGACCGATTGGACAAAAAGAAGATCATGCTTGTCTGTGACCTGCTTGCTGTACTTTGCACCATAGCTGTGTTTGCCTTGTTTCGCACAAATCATCTGATGGTATGGCACTTATATGCCCTGAACATCATTTCCGGGCTAATGAACACGGTACAGCAGCCAGCTTCAGAAGTTGCTATGACACTGATTATTCCCGAACAGTATTATCAAAAAACAAGTGCACTTCGTTCTCTATCCCGGTCACTGATCTCCATATTAAATCCCTTGATTGCTACCGCCCTGTACGCTTTTGCGGGGCTGAATGGTGTCGTGGCAGCAGATGTCGGAAGTTTTATAATTGCATTTACGGCACTGTTATTTTTTGTTTCAATTCCAAAGAGCAGGAGCGAGAGAATCGAAAATGTCTTTCGTCTTGCAAAAGAAGGTCTGGGATTCTTGAAACGCAATCCTATGATTTTGACACTGCTGTGGTTTTTGTCGGGCATCAATTTGGTATCTTCTGCTTTTGACGCCGTACTGCCGGGATTTGTTCTCCCAAATCCAAAGGGCAGCCAAACCGTTCTTGGCATCGTCACTTCCTGCTCTGGTGCGGCTATGATTGTTGGCAGTCTAATTGTTTCTGCCCTGCCTAAACCGAAGGATCGGGTAAAAATTGTCTATCTGACAATGTTGTTTGCTATGGGGACGGAGAACTTTATCCTGGCATTTTCCAGAGAACCGGTATTATGGTGTATCGGTCAGGCAATCGGATGGCTTTTTGTGCCGGTTATGAGTACGAATCTGGAGGTAATTCTCAGAGGTTTGATTCCTGTAGAATTACAAGGACGTGTCTATGCCTGCCGAAATACACTGCAATTTTTTACAATCCCGATTGGACTGTTTTTGGGCGGTTTTATGGTGGATGACGTATGCGAGCCATTTATGGTCAGACATGGTGATCTGCCGATTTTAAGAACACTTTTCGGCATAGGAAAAGGCTCAGGTGCCGCTTTAATGCTGTTTATACTTGGCGTGACTGGGAGTTTGATTTGCATAATTGTCGGTGGGAGACTGAAAAAATATCACTACAGTGAGATGTAAGGGATTGCATTTGTACTAAACACCATCCGAAAACGGTTTGAGAAACTTTAGGAGGCACATGGTCTGTCAGCAGGGACAGTCTTTTCTTTTTTGTTATGAAGTCAAGCACTTTCTGAAATTTGTATTCTTAACATCAAGTTCCATTGGAAGAGGCAGCATATAGAAACATTTACTGAGAAAAATCACTCATATTAAATCCTCATCTGTAGGGTGCGTATCTTTATTATATTATACTAAATGCACCCTACCAACAAATGATACTTTAATTCAATACAGTAAAGCAAACATGGAACAATCATTCAGATGATTTTAGACTTTTCTGCACCACTTGCATTTTTCAAAAATCCGTGGTATAATAATATCAAATCACGATTTACTAAATCACGATTAGAGAAAAGGGGCAAGTACAATGTTTATTGGCAGAAAAGCAGAATTACAATTTTTAGAGAATAAATATCGTCAAAAAGACGGACAGTTGATTGTTCTGTATGGTCGCAGACGTGTTGGAAAAACAGAAACGCTTCGGCAGTTCTGTAAAGGAAAACCGCATATCTTTTTTTCCTGCAGAGAATGCACAGATAAAATGCAGCTGAAAAACTTTTCAGAAAAACTGCTGAGAGAAAATATTCCGGCTCGTTCTTATATAACAGAATTTTCAGACTGGGAGAAAGCATTTCGTGCCATCACGGAATTGCCGTATGGTGATGCAAAAAAGCTGGTGGTAATCGATGAATTTCCTTATATGTGTAAGGGCAATCCAAGCATACCGTCCATTTTGCAGAATTTATGGGATGAAATCCTAAAAGACGAGAACGTTATGCTGATTCTATGCGGAAGTGCAATGAGTTTTATTGAAAAAGAAATTCTTGCAGAAAAGAATCCGCTTTATGGAAGAGCGACCGGAATTTATAAGATGAAAGAAATGGGATTCTACGAAGCCATTCAATTCTTTCCGAATTATTCTGATCGGGATAAAGTACTTGCTTATGCGATTCTTGGTGGTATTCCGCATTATCTGAAACAATTTGACAGCGATCTGACACTTGCAGAGAACATCAAGAAAAATATTCTCACCAAGGGCTGTACACTGTATAGCGAAGTGGAATTTCTTTTGCGACAGGAATTGAGAGAAACACCATTATACAATTCCATCATTGAAGCTGTTGCTCTTGGCAATACCAAACTCAATGAAATCAGCATGAAATCGTTGGTGGATGATACTTCGAAAACAAGTGTATATTTGAAAAATCTGATTGAACTGGAAATTGTCGAACGGGAGTTTTCTGTTTCTGATGGGATAAAAGAGAAAGCAAACACCAATCGTGGACTTTATCATCTGACAGATAATTTCTTTCGGTTTTGGTATGCGTTTGTTTTTACAAATTACTCAGAACTGGAAGGCGGCGATGTAGATGGTGTTTATGAGTATGCCATTGCTCCGCAGCTTCACGAGTTTACAGCATCTGTTTTCGAGGACATCTGTCGGGAATATGTTCGTGAAATGCAAAAAGCCAATGCTCTGCCATTTCGATATTCTCAAATGGGGCGTTGGTGGGGAAAAACAACAGTCAGACGAAAAGATGATAAAAGAGAAGTGCAGGAAACCGAAATTGATATTCTCGCTGTTTCCAAACACGCAACGCAGTATCTGATCGGAGAATGTAAGTTTAAAAATAAGCCATTCCGATATTCTGAATATCTGGATACTATTGCAAAACTGTCACCTCAAAAGGAAAAATCAGAATTCTATTATTATCTTTTTTCTGAATCTGGTTTTGATGATAAGATTTTAGAAGAGGCAGCCAATGCTGAAAATATAACCCTTTGTAACTTATCTGATATCGTTGAGAAAAGAGAAAGTGAAATTTAGAGTTGAAACAATGAAATAGATAACAGGAGGGAATAAAGCATGAGTGATTCAGCAAGACTTTGGCCATCTAATATGCCAACCCAAAGTGCCAACTAAATTTGAAAATCTCCCTATTTTGCGTGATTTTCGCTTAAAATCCCACATCTTCGAGTCCTGTCACCTCGACCAGATGTAAAACGGCTTAGATGCGGAATTCGACGCATTTAAGCCGTTTTTTATGAAGCCGAAAAATATGACGATGCATCTTACGCACAAGCTTTATTCAGTATTGCCTTTGATATTTCACCGGCGTGGAAAGTGAACGAAGTGTTTATTCCATGCAATAACAAAACATCAAATTCGTCTTGACAACTGCCCCTCAACTATGCTACAATAAAAAGGCAAAAAAAGAAAAGGGAGCAAAAATCCATGGAACAGTGGGACATTTACGATGAAAACAAACAAAAGACCGGACGCACAATGAACCGGAATGACTGGCACATGAAGCCGGACGAATTTCACCTGACCGTGCTGGGAGTGTTGCAGCGTCCGGACGGCAAATATCTGATTACACGCCGTAATCTGGACAAGGAATGGGCTGCCGGCTGGTGGGAAGTTCCGGGCGGCGGTGTTCGTGCCGGAGAAGACGGAGCCGATGCCGTAAAACGTGAGATTCTGGAGGAAACTGGTATCGATGTCACCGGTGCCAAGGGCGGCTATGCGTTTTCCTATAAGCGTGTCAATCCGGAAGAACAGAACAATTACTTTGTGGATATTTACAAGTACGTGCTGGATTTTACCGAAGCAGATGTAAAAGTACAGCCGGACGAGGTGACGGAATTCGCACTGGCAACTGCCGAGGAGATTCGTGCCATTGCTGCACAGGGTATTTTCCTGCACTATGACAGCATCAGGGAAGCGTTTATCTGATATAGCTTTATTATGTACATAAAAACCCCCTGACTTTCTGGTTCAAACCGTGAAAGTCAGGGGGCTTTTTTATAGAATGGTATTGTTACGAAGTGTAGCTTTTCAGTGTGACATCTTTCCCCAGCAGATACTGTGTCAGCAGGACAATATCCGCTACGCTGAATACGCCGTTGCCGTTGGTGTCCTGCGGGCTGGCAGTCAGCACATCCTCTGTGCTCTGCCATTTGGTGATGTTCTGCCGCATCAGTGTCAGATCCACACCGTTGACCAGCTTGTCACTGTTCACATCACCTGCAATTATTTTGCTGTCCGGTGTTGTTGTACTGCTGTTCCCGCTGCCGTAGTAGTCGGAAAGGGAAATGCCGTTGGCACCCAGAGCAATTGTGTGATCCAGACTGATAAACTTGCCGTTGTCGTCCTGCCACAGTGCCGGCTTGACCAGAGCATATTTGTCCTCGTCCCACTTGCCGAAGTTGTCGTAGACCAGTCCGCCGGTGTCGCCGGAGTTTTCGTTGAAGCACCAGAACGTGTGGTGAATCCGGTTTTCGATCATAAAGTCACGGAGATAGGTCATCCACTGTTCGTTTTTGCCGCCGTCCATAAATCCGCCCCATTCGCCCATCAGCAGGGGAGCCACGCCCTCATCCTGGAGAAAGAACCAGTTGTCATACCAGCAGTCTTTCAGCAGCGTTTCCTGTGTGAAGCCGTCATAGAACCACTTCTGTTCCCATACCAGCGGACCGTAGTCGTGAGGAGAATAGACCAGCTGGCTCTGATATTTGCCCAGATCAATGGGATATTTTTTCGCCCCGCGGAAATTGCCGCCCCACCATGTGCCGTAATAATATTCTGTCATGGTGGTGTAGTCGATTTTCGGAGCAGTCCAGTCATAGCCCTCTTTGGGGTAGACTTCCGTACCCTCTACCATGACCAGCAGTTCCGGATTCTTTTCCAGTACTCGTGCCGCACAGGTTTCTGCGGCGTATTTCCAGTTGGTAGGGTCGGTGGAATCGTCCCACTTTGCCATTTGGTCTTTTACATCAGCTGTGCCGTGGGGCTCGTTTTTCAAGTCAATGGCAAGAATGGTGTCGTCGTCTTTATAGTAGTCTGCGAACCATGCCAGTGCATCACACCAGTCCTCTGTGCTGAATTTGTCCGTATACCACAGGCTGATCTGATGACCGGCGGAAGCCGTTTCTGCACTGTGAATATCGATCATGATCTTGATGCCCAGTTCCCGACACCACTTCACCGCCATGTTCCAGATGTCGAAGCTGTACTTGATCGTGCCGCCCTCGATGCCTTCTTCCGTCAGTTCCGGATTGGTGTACTGGTTGACTTTGGGGGTAGCGGGATCAGGGTCGCCGTTTTTCCACTGGAGCAAAATTTCCGTAGACATGGGAATGCGGAGAAAGTTGAATCCGTGGTCGGCGATCTGCCGGAGCATATCGTGCATGTTCTGGGACCATACCCCGTCGAAAACCTGACTGCCGACATTGTAGCCGAACCAGTTGCAGCCGGTGATCCAGACGGGATTGCCGTCCTTGTCTACGATTTCGGCGTTGTCGTTGACGTGCAGCCAGTCGTCGTGGTAGCTGTCCGGCTGGGTGGCGGCTTGTGCCGCGAGGGACACCGCCGGAGCCGCTGTGCCGGCAAGCATGGTTCCCGCCAGAGCTGCCGGCAGCAGCAATTTCTGAAAAATATGATGCAGCATAAAATCCTCCCTGTATCATGTGCGTGCGGAATGCTTCCGCGGCTGATTTCTGTTTTGCCTATATTGTAGCACAATTTGTGGGAAATGTCAATTGTTTTTGTGTGAATCGGAGAACAGAGAAAAACTTTTGCTGGATTTGCCGGAACAGTCATGTCTTTTCTAAGTATTCCTCCAAGCAAACATTTTCCGACTGGATTTCCTGTGCTGCCCCTTTTCCCACATAGCGATAGTGCCACGGTTCGTAGTCAATGCCGGTAATGTCCTCTTTGCCCTCCGGATACCGCAGAATAAAGCCGTAGCGATAGGCGTTTTGTGACAGCCACTGATAAATGGTGTCGTTGTCGCACCGGCTCTTGTCGGCGTTGATGTCCAGTGCCAGTCCCAGCTGATGCTCGCTGTAGTTTGGCTTTGCCACCCACTTTTCCGCTTCCTTGCGTGCTTTGCGTTCACTGTAGCCCTCTGCAAGGTAGGCATCGATTTTTTCCTGCATCATCTCCTGTTGCTGCTGCTCCGAACGATAACCCTCGCCGACAACAGGGTAGACACCTTCCGTTCGCATGTCATCAAACATACTCTGTAAATCAGGGTAGATGCGGGAATCCACCTGCACACCGTTGGAAAGTGTCGTCAGTTCCGGCGAGTATCCTCTGGGCAAGGCGTGTTCATTGTTGACCAGTATCAGATTCCACGGGGTGTTGCTTTGCGTGGAAAATCTGGTAGGTAAACCGGCATGCTGTCGGAACAGCACCAGTCCGAGAAGCACTGCCAGAATCAGCAGTGGAATAAACAGAAAACGAAAAAATCTGTGTCTTTGTGAAGTCATAAAAAGCACTCCTTTCGCTTCTGATTGTATCACATCTGCGAAAGAAGTGCCTGCGGAAATGCATATGGCTTTCTGTTTTTTTTCTGAAAAAAATCATACGATTTTCTGACGAAGCGGGAGCGTTACGGTGAATCGAATCTGCTCGTTCCGGCTGTCTGCTTTTATTGTGCCACCGTGCAGTTCGGTGATCTGCTTGGCAATTGCCAATCCTAATCCAGCCCCGCCGGTAGCAGTGGCACGGGAACTGTCCCCGCGGAAGAACTGTTCAAAAATGCGGTCTAACTTTTCCGGTGAAATAGTGCGTCCGGTATTGCAGATCGTCAGCACGGCATATTCCTCGGTGGTGTGCATCTCCAGTGAAATGGCGGTATTGGGATAACTGTAGCTGATAGCGTTGCGAATCAAGTTGTCTACAACCCGTTCCAGCTTATCCGGATCACAGGTAAGTTTCACATCAGGGGCAATTCCCGTTTGCAGCTGTAGGTGCTTTTCCTCCAGAATCGGCTGAAATTCAAAGGCAGTTTGCTCCAGCATACGGGAAAAGTGAATCGTTTCCCATTCCAGTTCCATATGCGTCAGCTGAAAACGGGTGATCTCAAAGAATTGGTTAATGAGTTCTTCCAGCCGCCGTGCCTTGTTCAGAGCGATGCCGGTATATTTTGCACGCAGTTCCTGTGAAATTTCCGGCTCGTCCTGCAATAGAGAAAGGTAGCCGATCACACTGGTAAGCGGTGTTTTCAGGTCGTGTGCCAGATAGACGATCAGATCATTTTTCCGCTGTTCGGCTTCCTTTGCGGCAAGTGCGTTTTGGTTGGAGGATTCCCGCAGGCGGTTCAGTTCGTCCTGAATCGTCTTGACTGGTGCGGAAAGGGTAATTGGTTTTTCCGGTTCCTGCTGCATTTGCTCTGCTGCTTGTACGATCTCCTGTAAATAGGAGAACGGCTTTCGGAAAAGCAGCAGCGAAATGACGATCACGCCGACAATTGCCAGAAACGGAGTCAAAAAACGTATTGTCTGCAAGATATATGCCATGGAAGCCGAACCGTTCCAAACAATATCCCAGCGAAGCAAAGACGAAATGCCGACAAGCAGCAGAATCATTAGTCCCAGCCACAACACGATCGACAGAAATAACAGCAGTACCGTTCGCAGCCATAGCCGCCGAATGGCACGGGAACGGTCAGAAACTGCTCTGGGGACATAGAAGAAAAAACGGTAAATCAAAAACCCCCAGCCTGCCAGAAAGAGTGCTGGTGCGATGCCAAATTCCGCCATTTTCAACAGGATATAGGGCGTTTCGTAGGACTGCCATGTGACTAGGTGACAGAGAATATACCCTAGTCCAAACAAGACCACCATGCCAATGGTGAAGCCGATGCCGCACAGCCAGAACTGTACCAGTTTTTTGTGTTTGCTGTTTTGCTTATTCATCGATCTTGTACCCCACGCCCCATACCGTTTTGATCCACTTGGGCTTGCGGGGCAGTTCGCCCATTTTTTCCCGCAGGCGGGCAATGTGTGCCATAACGGTATTGTTGCTGTCCAGATATTTTTCGCCCCAGACTGCTTCGAACAGTTCTTCGGAAGAAACCACATGCCCCTTGCGGGAACAGAGATACCAGAGGATCTCGAATTCCAGCGGTGTCAGCGAAAGCGGTTTGCTGTAGAGGGTGCATGTATGGCTTTCATGGTCGATGTACAGTCCGCCGCAGTCGTACACTGCCGCCGGAGCAGGTTCCGGTGCAGTCTGGTTGTACCGGATATATCGTCGCAGCTGTGTCTTGACGCGTGCAACGACCTCCAGCGGGTTGAACGGCTTCGTGATATAATCGTCTGCACCCAGTGTCAGCCCTGTGATCTTATCCACATCTTCCGTTTTGGCAGTCAGCATAATCAACGGAAACAAATGCTTTTCCCGAATTTTCCGGCAGAGGGTGAAGCCGTCCAGATCCGGAAGCATCACGTCCAGCAGTGCCAGTGCAATGGGCTGGGTGTCTGCAATATGCAGAGCCTCTGCGGCACAGGAAGCCTTTTTCACCAGATAGCCTTCGTTTTTCAGGTAGACCTCCACAAGGTCTGCAATTTCTGTTTCATCATCGACAACCAATATCATTTCTGCCATAGCTTTTCTCCTAATGATAAAATACAACTATATTATAGCATAGGCTTGGAGAAAATGCAAATGGTGTTCGAATGTTTTCAGATATATGTTTTTTGGTAAAATTTCACGTATCACTTACACTAGACAAGAACCGCTGTGCAGAAATGTACAGCGGTTCTTTCAGCTTTTCCCAAAATATTCGTCTGCTGTTCGAAAAATAATTCTTGACAAATTACTTAAATTACTGTATAATTAGCTAAAAAAGCAACTTTGCAAAAAGAAAGGGCGGAGAAACGTGGCAAAAGCAGTACGAATGTCTGACATTGCCGAGCGGCTGCATGTCAGCATTGTAACAGTTTCCAAGGCACTTGCCGGAAAGGACGGTGTCAGCGAGGAGCTGCGGCAGGAAATTCTACAGCTGGCAGAAGAAATGGGTTACAAGAACAAGAAAGCCAAGCCGGTGGCTGCGGCGAAAACCTATACGCTGGGAATTGTGACATCTTATCGATATATTGAAAAAGGACAGTCGTTTTACTGGAGTCTGTACGAGCGGATCCTGTTTTATCTGGCACAGACCGGACATATCGGCATTCTGGAAGTGGTGAACGATACTGCGGAGCAAAACTGTCAGGTGCCGCGGCTGGTGCAGGAAGAACGGGTAGACGGCGTGATCGTCATGGGCAATTTCTCAAAAGCCTATCGAAATATGCTGGCGGAAACTGAAATTCCCTTGGTAGTGCTGGACGCGTTTGACGCACGGTATCATCGGGACTCCGTGATCTCCGACGGCTATTACGGCATGTATACCATGGTGGATTACCTGCTGCAAATGGGACATCGGGATATTGTCTTTGTGGGTTCTGTCAATGCCACCAGCAGTATCACTGACCGCTATTATGGCTATTGCCGTGCCATGCGGGAAGCTAGTGTGACTGTGACGGAAGATCGTATTCTCCCGGATCGTGATGCAGAAGGAAAGGTGACAGTTTCTCTGGAACGTCTGTCTAAGCTGCCCACTGCGTTTGCCTGTAACTGTGATGTTACTGCATATGTGCTGCTGAATGCTCTGAAAGAAAATGGGATCCGTGTGCCGGAGGACGTTTCTGTGGTGGGATTCGATGACTACATTCTGGCAGATCTGGCTGTTCCATCGCTGACGACTTACGCCATTGACGTAGATCATATGGCAAAAGTCAGTGCCCAGCAGCTGATTCGCCGGATCCAGAAGCCCGAAGCCGAAGTTCGCCGCATTGTCGTCAGCGGAAAACTGGTAATTCGGGAAAGCGTGCAGAAACATTCAGGAAACACTGCATAAAGTCCGCCTGACGGCTTTGCACGCAATCTGCTTGCAGATTTTCCGTCATATTGCTCAGAAATCTGTCGAAAAATCTGACTACGCATCTTACGCACAAGCTTTATTCAGTGTTTCCTTAGGAACAATTTTGCTTATATGTCAGTCCGACAGGGGAGGATTTCTCCGTCGGACTTATTTTTTTAGCTAAAAAAATCGGAAATCCCGAATCACGATACCGAATTGCACAACAAATCCGGCGAAATGTTTGTTGAATATAGCTAATTCGAATAGAATCCTTTTGTGGAAAATGCAGAAAAGCTGTTTTAAACTTAAATTTAGCTTGACTTTTAGGTAAAAATAGAGTAAGATAGGATCATAAAGAAACGGAATATAAAAAAGATTCCGGAAACCTATACGTGAAAAATCAGCATAAAATTGCGATTCGGCACGAGAACGCAATACCGAAATGGAGGAACTTATTATGAAACACAGAATTCTGGCTCTGGTACTGGCAGGCATGCTCACTGCTGCGGCGACCGCGTGTGGAAGCACCAACGGCAAAACCAGCAAAAACGCAGACGCAAAGCCGACCGTTGCCTATAAGGACATGCAGGTAGGCGAAACGGCTACTGATCTGAAGGCAGACCTGAAGATCCTGACCAACCGCACCGATCTGGTGGATTCCGATTTTCAGGACTACATCAGCGAATTCAACGCCATGTATCCGAATATCACAATTACCTATGAAGGTATTACCGATTACGATACTGATGCTACAACACGGCTGTCTTCCGGTGACTGGGGTGACATCTGCTGTATTCCAACTACGGTAGATAAGAGCGAACTGAGTAATTATTTTGAGAAGATCGGTGACTACGGTGACTTCAAGGATACTTACGAATTTGCAGATAAGCAGATGTTTAATAATGAAGTCTACGGTATCCCTACCATGGGCAATGTCAGCGGTGTCGTTTACAATAAAGCGGTTTTTGAAAAGGCAGGCATCACAGAACTGCCGACAGATCCGGAAACATTTCTGGCAGATCTGAAACTGATTCAGGACAAGACCGATGCCATTCCGCTGTATACCAACTACGCTGCCGGCTGGACATTAACAGCATGGGATGCTTATATCAGCGGCGGTGCAACGGGAGATGCAGATTTCAAAAACAACAAGCTGGTACACTCCAAGGATCCGTTTGCAAAGCATGACGATATGACCGGACCGTTTGCCGTATACGATACTCTGTATGAGGCAGTAAAGCAGGGACTGACGGAAGAAGACCCGACTACAACTGACTGGGAGGGCTGTAAGGCACAGATCAATGAAGGCAATATTGGCTGCATGGTTCTGGGCAGTTGGGCAGTGCCGCAGATGCAGGCAGGCGGTCCCAATGCAGATGACATCGCCTATATGCCGTTCCCGATCAGCGTGGACGGCAAACAGTATGCTTCCGCAAGTGCAGACTATTGCTATGGTGTCAATGTGAACAGTACCAGCGAAGAAAAAACGGCAGCGATGCTGTACATCAAGTGGCTCACCGAGTCCTCCGGCTTTGCGAAAACTCAGGGCGGTATCCCGATCGTAAAGGGCGATGCGTATCCGGATTCTCTGGAAAGCTTTCAGAGTATCACGCTGGTGACCGATAATCCTGCTCCTGCCGGAGAAGAAGACTTGTTCGGTAAGATCAACAACGATTCTGAAATTTCTCTGGATTCTGATTCCACGCATGTGGCTTCGATTATAGAAGCAGCCATCGGCGGCAATCAAACGATGGAAGAAATCGCCGATGAATGGAATGCTGCATGGACCAGTGCACAGGAAAAGAACGGTGTAACTCCGGAATAAAGATAACGCTTGAAGTCAGAAAGGAAGTGCATGGACATGGCAGCACATCACACAGAAGTCGGATTGTCCAAACGAATGCGGCGGCTGAAATGGTCCAATGTGAATGTACAGAAAGTGGTAGTGACCCTGACATTTCTGTTTGTACCATTGTTCCTGCTGGTACTGTTTACATATCTGCCGTTTTTCAAAATGGTGCAGTTCAGCTTTTACGACATGAAATATATCGGTGCCAGAAAGTTTGTGGGACTGCAAAACTATGTGGACGTTTTCACACGAGATGATTGCTTCAATGCCCTGAAACTCAGCCTGTATTATATGGTTGGTTCCGTTGTGCAGCTGGCATTGGCACTGCTGTTTGCAACGATTCTCAGCTTTAATCCAAAAGGCGGAAACTTTTTCCGCGGAGCACTGTACTTTCCGAGTTTGGTCTGCGGCATTGCCGTGGGATTCATTTTCAAGTATTTCTATACCCACGGATTCGTGCTGGACTCCATTTTGGGCTTGCTGGGAATTCCTGAAGACATGCTGCCGTTCTGGCTGAAAGATATCCGCATCAACAACTGGGTGCTGGTGGCATCTTCTATCTGGCGGTACATGGGACAAAACATGGTACTGTTTATCGGAGCAATTGCCAGCGTAGACAAAACTCAGTACGAAGCCGCAGCCATTGACGGTGCCAACGCATGGCATCGGTTTCGTTACATTATCCTGCCGTCCATTCGCACGATCGTAGTACTGAATATGATCCTCGCCATTTCCGGTTCGCTGTCCGTATTCGAAATCCCTTATGTAATCACAGACGGCGGCTTCGGAACATCGACCTATTTTGTCTTGATGGATAAGCTGGCACACGCCAACCAGAAGGTTGGTCTGGCATCGGCAATGGCAGTGGTGCTGCTGGTGCTGATCCTGTTGGTCAGTGCTGTGCAGAAGCTGGCAGAAAAGAAGTTGGATTCTGGTATTCGCACCAGTAAGAGGAGGGCGAGAAAATGAAACAGGGACACGTCTTTCTAAAAAAACTGCCGAAGCAGATTCTACAGTATGCGATTCTGCTGCTGGGTGCATTCTGTGCACTGGTGCCGATCGTCAGCTGTGTGACAACGGCATTTAAAAACGATGAAGAATACCGCACGACCAGTGTTATGACACTGCCGGAAAGCTGGCTGAACTTTGAGAATTTCAAGGTGGCATGGGAAAAGGCAGACATGGGAAAAGCGTTTCTCAACAGCTTTCTGATTCTGGTTTGTGTGCTGGTGGGCAGTACCATGATTTCCGCCATGCTGGCGTATGTGCTGAACCGATTCCAGTTCCGCGGCAATCATCTGATTCGCAATCTGTTCATGGTTGCGGCACTGATCCCGGGAATTGCCACACAGGTCACCGTCTATCAGATCATGACGGTTCTGCATCTGGTCAATACGCTTTACGGCTATATTTTCTTGATGCTGGGGACTGATGTTATCGCCATTTATATCTTTTTGCAGTTTTTCGAGAATTTGCCAAAGACACTGGACGAGGCGGCAATTCTGGACGGTTGCAGTTATTTCGGCGTATTCTTCCGAATCCTGCTGCCGCTGCTGAAACCGGCGATCGTTACCAGTGCGATTCTGAAAGGTGTCGGCACCTACAACGAATACTATATGGCAAACCTGTACTTGCAGGACAAGAACCTGTATCAGGTGGTATCCACTTCTTTGTACACATTCACCGGACCTATGGGCAGCCAGTATCAGTATATCTGTGCCGGCGTAATTATCACCATGATTCCGATTCTGATTATTTTCCTGTTTTGTCAGAAACAGATCTACAGCGGCATGGCAATGGGTGCTGTAAAGGAATAATAGGAGGCAATATATATGAACCCGACTTTGACACAGGCAGCCAGCCTGCCGAATATTCCGTGGCAGAACCGACCGGGAAACTGTTCTGCACCGGTGTGGCGTTATACCGAAAACCCTATCATTTCCCGCAATCCGATTCCCGATGTTGCCCGCATATTTAATAGTGCTGTGATTCCCTATCAGGGTGCCTATGTGGGTGTGTTCCGCGGAGAGCAGGTGAACGGCATTCCGTTTATCTACTTCGGCAGAAGCCGCGACGGAATCCACTGGGAGTTCGAACCGGATAAGATCCAGTTTGTAGATGAGAACGGCGAGCCGTTTCAGCCGGTCTACGCATACGATCCCCGACTGGTAGAAGTGGACGGAACCTATTATGTCATCTGGTGTCAGGACGCATATGGTGCAGCGATCGGCATGGCAAAGACGACCGATTTCCGGACATTTGTGCGGGTAGAAAATCCGTTCCTGCCGTTTAACCGGAACGCGGTATTGTTTCCGCGAAAGGTCAACGACAAATATCTGATGCTGTCCCGTCCCAGTGACAGCGGACACACCCCATTCGGGGACATCTTCCTGAGCGAAAGCAAAGACATGGAATACTGGGGACACCACCGCCATGTTATGGGCAAGAGCAGCCGCTGGTGGGAAAATACCAAAATTGGCGGCGGAGCAGCACCAATCGAAACCAGTGAGGGCTGGCTGTTGTTCTACCATGGTGTTACCAATACCTGTAACGGATTCGTCTACAGCATCGGCGGTGCCATTCTGGATTTGGACGAACCGTCCAGGGTGAAATACCGCTGTGAGAACTTCCTGCTGACACCGGAACAGTGGTACGAAGAACGTGGCTTTGTGCCGAACGTTTGTTTCCCCTGTGCCACCCTGCAGGACGGCGACACCGGCAGAATTGCGATTTACTATGGCTGTGCAGACAGCTATGTGGGTCTGGCGTTTACTGATGTACAGACTGTAGTCGAATACATTCAGTCCCATGATGCGGCTTGTGATGATGACTGCAGCGAGGGCAGACGATAATTGCAGATATGCCAACAATAGGAGGGATGGACATGAAACTGACCGCAGAAGTGCAAATGATGCTGGAACAAAAAATCATTCCGTTCTGGCTGTCGCTGCAGGACAATCATTATGGCGGGTTTGTCAGTTATGTAGATCTGAACCTGCGGCGAAATGAAAAAGCCGAAAAGGGCTGTATTCTCAACAGCCGGATCCTCTGGTTTTTTTCCGAAGCGGCAATGCTGCTGAAACGTCCGGACCTGCGGCAGGCGGCAGATCATGCGTACCGGTTTCTGATGCGGTACTGCATGGATCGCAAAGCCGGCGGCGTGTACTGGTCGGTGACTTTTGATGGAAAACCGCTGGACACCACCAAGCACACCTACAATCAGGCGTTTGCGATCTACGCCCTGTCTGCTTATTATCGGCTGACCGGAAATCCGAAGGCGTTGTTTGCAGCGAATCAGTTGTTTCAGTGCGTGGAAAACCATTGCCGCGATGCAGGCGGCTATGGAGAAGCCTATGACCGTTTCTGGAATCCGGAATCTAACGAAAAGCTTTCCGAAAACGGTGTTATGGCAGAGCGTACCATGAACACCCTGCTCCATGTTTTTGAAGGCTACAGCGGACTGTATCAGGCGACACAGGCACCGGAAGTGGGAACAGAACTGCGTGCCCTGCTGGATATCTGGGGAAAGCACATGTTCCAACCGGAAAAACTCCGGCAGGAGGTATTCTTTGATAAGAACTACCACAGTCTGATCGACCTCCAGAGCTACGGACACGATATTGAAAGTGCATGGCTACTGGACTGGGGCTGTGATCTGCTGGGAGATGCGGCACTGGCTGAAAAGGTACACCGCATGACCGATGTGCTGGCACAGTCTGTACTGGAACGCGGCTTTGACGGCGAAGCCGTCTGCAACGAAATCGAAAAAGGTGTGACAGATACAGACCGGATCTGGTGGGTGCAGTCAGAGGCAATCGTTGGATTTGTCCACATGCTGGAAAAACATCCTGAACAGAAACAGTACGGCGAAGCCGCCGCGAAAGTGTGGAAGTATATTCTGCGGCAGCTGGTGGACTCGCGGGAAAACAGCGAATGGTTCTGGAAAGTGGACATCACCGGCAAACCGGTGAAAAAGCTGACGATCGTTGACCCGTGGAAGTGTCCGTATCATAATGGCAGAATGTGTATGGAGATCATAAGGAGGAATCCAGATGTATCATGTTGAATATCTGCGGCAAAAAGAGAAGCAGGAGGAATTGCTCCGCCGCAAAAATGAGAAATCTTCTTTTTATAATGGTATCTACCTGCGGTGGAAAAATCCGGTGCTCACCCGTGACCATGTGCCGCTGCACTGGCGGTACGATCTGAATCCGGAAACGAACCCGTTTTTTCTGGAACGGCTGGGAGTCAACGCGGTGTTCAACGCCGGAGCAATTTATCTGAACGGCAAGTATTGTCTTGTGGTTCGGGTAGAGGGCAATGACCGCAAAAGCTTCTTTGCGGTTGCAGAGAGCACCAACGGCATCGACAATTTTCGCTTTCGGGAAAAGCCCGTTGTGCTGCCGGATCTGTATCCGGATGAAACCAATGTCTATGACATGCGGCTGACTCAGCACGAGGACGGCTGGATCTACGGCGTGTTCTGTTCTGAATCCAGTGCCAAAGACCCTGCCGACTTGTCGGCGGCAGTGGCGGCAGCAGGCATTGTCCGCACCAAGGATTTGAACACGTGGGAACGCCTGCCGAATCTGGTGACCAAGCAAAGCCCCCAGCAGCGGAACGTCTGCCTGCTTCCGAAATTCGTAGACGGGAAGTATGCGTTTTATACCAGACCGATGGACGGTTTCATTGAAACTGGTTCCGGCGGCGGTATCGGGTTCGGACTGGCAGAGGACATCACCCATGCGGTGATTGAAGAAGAACGTATGACCAGCCTGCGGAAGTATCACACCATTACCGAATCCAAAAACGGAGCCGGTGCGGTGCCTATCGAAACGGAACAGGGCTGGCTACATCTGGCACACGGCGTGCGGAATACGGCAGCAGGACTTCGCTACGTATTGTATGTATTTGTCACAGACCTGCACGAGCCGTGGAAAGTGATTGCCGAACCGTCTGGCTATTTTCTGGCTCCGCTGGGCGGAGAACGGGTGGGCGATGTTTCCAACGTGGTGTTCACCAACGGTGCGATCGTTCGGCCGGACGGCACGGTATACATTTATTATGCATCATCAGACACACGGTTGCACGTTGCCACTACCGACATCAAGCGACTGTTGGATTACGCCTTTCACACCCCGCAGGACCCGCTTCGCAGTGCCGATTGTGTCAAGCAGCGGTGTGATCTGATCGACCGGAATCTGGAATTTATGCATCAACAGGGATAACACTCTTTTGGAATTATTATGAGGAGGAACCAAAATGAAGAAGAAATGGATCGCAGCAATCAGCAGTGTCGTTCTCGGCTGCAGCACCGTAATGATGCCGTTTGCATCATCATTCACCGTAAATGCAGCTGATACCCGCAGCGGATTCGTTACCACCAACGGCACCCAGTTCATGCTGGATGGCTCTACATTCTACTATGCCGGCACCAATAACTACTACCTGAACTTCAAGCCGAAGGAAAGCGTAGATGCAGTGCTGGAAGATGCCGCAGAAATGGGACTGAAAGTTGTCCGCACATGGGGCAACTTAGATGCCGGTGTGAAAACGGATAAGGTTTCTGATAAAGGTTACACCGTATTCACCGACAACGTAGACGGCTCCGGCGAAAAGGAAGGCGTGTACTATCAGTATTTCGATGCCGATCTGGGCAGACCGGTCGTCAACGAAGGCGAGGACGGCTTGCAGAAGCTGGACTATGCACTGTACAAGGCAGAGCAGGAAGGTATCAAACTGCTGATCACCTTTACAAATAATTGGGAAGCATTCGGCGGCATGGGTCAGTATGTCCAGTGGGCAAAGCTGGCAGGGGAAAATGTCAGCGGTCACGATGACTTCTACACCAATGAAACCATTAAGGGCTGGTATAAGGATTACATCAAGACACTGCTCAATCATGAGAACGTATATACCGGCGTAAAGTACAAGGACGATCCCACGATCTTCTCATGGGAACTGGCGAATGAACCTCGCTGTGAATCCGATGCGGGCTGTGAAAACAACACCGTTGTAAAGTGGGCAACCGAAATGAGTGCCTATGTGAAGTCTATCGACGACAACCACATGCTGGCTGTTGGTGACGAAGGCTTCTATAACTATGGTTACAACGATTTTCCGGAGGGCGACCACAAGTATGTATACCACGGCAGCTCCGGTATGGACTATTTACAGCTGACCTCGATTCCGGATATTGACTTCGGCACTCTGCATGTGTACTGCGACCAGTGGGGACTGACCAAGGAGCAGGGCGAATTCTGGTTCAAGAAGCACGGCGAGGACACCGCGGCAATGAATAAGCCGCTGATCGCAGAAGAATTCGGCTGGAAAGACCAGGGCGAAAGAGCTGATGTTTACACAGACTGGTTCAACATTTTCGAGGGCAACACCTACGAGGGCGTAGAATTCGCCGGAACCAACTACTGGATGCTGGCTTCCATGGACGGCGGCAGCCTGTATCAGGACTATGACGGCTATACCGTTTATTTTCGGGATTACCCGAAAACCAATGATGCACGTGACGTCATTATGGCACATGCAGAGCGTATGAATGCTCGCAATGCACAGAACAGCGTTTCTCCGAAAAAGGCAGACTTTGACATTGTGAACCCGAAAGATGTGACCTTGCAGGCAACGATCAAACTGGGCAGCATCTCCGGACTACAGCTGGACGACACTGCACTGACTGCTGACACCGACTACAGCATCAGCGGCACTACAGTTACCATTTCGAAAAATGCACTGCAATCACTGGAACTGGGCAATCACAAGGTAACACTGCTTACCACCGAGGGTGCACAGCCGACCGCATTGATTCGCGTGTACGATTCCACTGCGGAGGAACAGTCCCGCAGCGTGATCGACGACTTCGAAAGCTATGCAGACAGCAAAGCAGTTGCCGCAGCATATCGGCAGAATTCCAGCGGTGACAGCCTGACCCTTTCGCTGGACACCGAACATGTAAAGAACGGCAAGGCTGCTCTGAAATACGACTACAGCGTAACAGACGGCGGTGCAGGCTACTGCGGTGCCACCAAGAATCTGGGCAGTGCAGACTGGACCGGCTTCGACGGCATTCGCTTCTGGATCCTGTCGGACGGCAGCAATCGCGAAACTACATTCCAGTTTGTGGACGGTGCCGGTGCATACTGGGAGAGTGTTCAGAAAGTCACTGCCGAAGAAGGCTGGACAGAGGTAAAGATCCCGTTCTCAGACTTCTATGTGCAGCAATGGGGCACTGCCGCAGAAACTCCGACACTGAGCGGTGTGAAAGAATTCTCTCTCTACACCGGACAGAACGGCAATCCGGGAACCGGTGTATGGTATTTCGATGACATCGGTCTGTACCATGACGGTACGGTCACGGTACCCGATGCAGAAGCAACAGAAACAGAAGCGACCTTTGATCCGCAGGATCCCACAGACATCATCTTTACCATTATCACTAACGGACATGTGCTGACCGGCATTACCGAGGACGGAAATGCATTGCAGCAGGGAACGGATTACGCTGTCAACGGCAGCCAGTTCCGCTTCAATCGCTCCTATCTGGAAACCCTGACAGAGGGCAAGCACACCCTGCATGTGACATTTGCCACTTGTCCGGACGTTGTTCTGACCATTCAGGTGCTGGGACAGTCCGGCACGACTGAAACTACAGTCACGACCACAGAAGAAACCACGACCACAGAAACAGAAACCACTTCCTCTGCGGCAGGCACCACAAGTGAAACCGCTTCTTCGGAGAGCACCACAGAAACCGTTGCCTCCACCACAGAAACCACAGCTCAGACAACTGCATCTTCTTCCGAAGTGCTGGGACAGGTGCTGTACGGTGATGTGAATCTGGACGGCAGAGTAGACATCACAGACGCAGTGCTGCTGAACAAGGCGACTGCCGGCGTGGTAACCTTGAATGATACTGCACGGCAGAACGCAGACTGCGATGCCGACGGCATGACGGATACCAATGACGCAACCGTTTTGCTCCGGTTCTTGGTGCAAATCATCAACAATCTGCCGGAAATGGCAGAATAAATTTTAGGGCAATACCGCACAAAGATTGTGCGACAGATGCGTCGTCAAATTTTTCGTCAGATGAAACAAAAAGCGGAGTGAA
>OCPQ01000162.1_pt1 | contig 56121 bp, 37 predicted proteins | sample 1538251 | NCBI WGS metagenome assembly OCPQ01 (sample SAMEA2580249, study PRJEB22360) | human gut metagenome | biome: human gut; feature: human-associated habitat; material: faeces | place: Denmark | collected 2008/2010 | reverse complement strand
TCCCTCAGCTGGCTCAGTTTTATTTTAGCAGATATACTTTTGCGAATACTGACGGCGGTAAATTTTTTCTTGGTGTAGAAGATAATGGTGATATTACAGGACTACATCCGTCTCACAAGGATCCTTCTAAGTTGGCAGCATTTATTGCTAATAAGACGATTCCACCTGTTGCAGTTCAAACGGAACTTATGGATGCGGATGATGTAAAGTACTTGATCGTAACAGTTCCGAAATATACAGCAATTGTTGCTGCTTCAAATGGAAAAGTTCTGAGAAGACGCATAAAATTAGATGGAGAGCCGGAAAATATCCCGATGTATCCATATGAAATGAATACACGGCTTTCTTCTTTGCGTATGCTGGATTATTCTGCTCAGCCTGTTCCGGAGGCAGTATATTCAGATTTAGATCCGGTAGAACGAGAACATCTTCGTAACATTATACAAAATTATCATGGTGAAAAAAATTTGCTTGATCTTGATGATACGGAATTAGATCTTGCACTTCGTTTGGCAGTAGAACAAAATGGTACTTTTGTTCCTACTTACTGTGGTATGTTACTAATAGGACGCCGAGAACGGCTTTCAACGCTTGTTCCGACTGCTGAAGCAGCCTTTCAAGAACTACAGGGAACGGATGTAGCAGTAAATGAATCCTTTGTATTGCCGATATTGACGGCTTTTGAGAAAATAGAATCATATATGGATGCCAGAAATCATACAAAAGAAATGGAAGAAGGACTGTTTCGAATTTCCATTCCGGATTTTGATAAAAGGGCATTTCGAGAGGCATTGGTAAATGCTTTCTGCCATCGGGATTATACGATGTTGGGACGTGTTCGTGTTTTACTGGATGATGATGGTTTGACCATCAGTAATCCGGGTGGATTTATTGAAGGTGTAACAATTGAAAATTTATTGACAGCCGAACCACATGGAAGAAATCCTGCACTTGCTGATGTATTAAAGCGAATCGGTCTTGCAGAGCGTACTGGACGAGGCGTAGATCGTATTTTTGAAGGCTCACTTTCCTATGGAAAATCATTGCCGGACTATTCAGAATCCAATACAAATCAAGTAAAACTATTTATTCCTAAAAGTTTGCCGGATAAGGCGTTTATTAAAATGATTGCAGAAGAACAAAGCAAGATCGGCAGACCATTATCTATCAATGCATTACTGATATTAAATGCTCTGAAATCCACTCGAAGACTGCGGCTTGGAGAACTTGCACATATGATTCATCTCAACGAGTACAAAGTACGCACAACCGTTGAAAAATTAGTTGAATCCGGACTTGTGGAAGCGGACGGAAATGGAAACAGCAGAGCTTATATTTTGAGTGCAGCACTTTATAAAAATGCGGACAATGTAATTGGATACGTGCGGCAGACAGGGATTGATCGGATTCGTTATCCGGAACTTGTTTTGAAGTTTGCAAAAAATAATCAAGGCAAAGTAACTAGAAAGGATGTAATGCAGCTTTTGCATCTTAATCAGGGGCAGGCATATCGTCTGCTTGTTAAGATGACGGAAGAAGGAAAGCTTTTGCTCGTTGGAAAGGGAAAATTTGCTTACTATAAAATAAAGTAAGAGTGACAGTCTGCTGTATTGTCTGAAAGTGGTTGTAGAATTATGTTGTTTTGTGGTTGATGTAGTATAATAAAACTAATAAAACTTGACACCCTAACCTCAAAGAAATAAAATAGGAAAAGGAAGAAATGGAGGAAAAAGGAATGTCAGAAAATAAACAATATGAAAATGAGTACAAAGTGCAGGCAGTAAAGCTTGCAAAAAAGATGGGTGCGGTAAAAGCAGCGAATGAACTTCAGATACCCGTAAATACGCTGTACGGCTGGATCAGAAAAGCAAGGATAGGAAGCCTTGATATCGGCTGCGGAGAACGCAGCCCGGAAGAATCTCTGAATATCGCCGAAGAAAACCAGCAGCTGAGAAAGCGGATCAAAGCATTGGAAAAAGAAAACAAGCGGCTAAGCGAAATAAATAAGTTTTTGCGAAATGAATGAGCTTTTTGGAGGATGCAGTGGCTTTTTTCGCTGCCAGCCGTCAGAAATCGGGAAAGAACAAAGGCTGATGTATATTGCGATCCGGACAGATGACGGCAGAAACATCGGAAAGATCAGTTTTTACTGCAACACGCTGCAAGTCAGCAGACAGGCATTTTACGATTATCTTGAACGTAAGGGCAAACCCTGGAAGTATCAGCCGCTTGCTGACGCCATGTTGAAAATTCATGATGAGGACGAAGAAAATGCGGATTACGGAAGAGTACGTATGTATCAGGCACTCAAGTACAGAAAAGAAGTCGGCAAGCTTGATGGCATCACGATACCATGCGAAGCAACTGTCCGCAGTGTGATGGAGCAGATAAACCTGATCCATAGACCCAAGCGAAAGCCCAACGGAATTACCAAAGCAGACCGGGAAGCACGCAAATCTGATGATCTTCTGAAACGTGATTTTACAGCAGATGCACCTTTGAAAAAATGCGTTACAGACATTACTGAAATCAAGGCAAAAGACGGAAAACTGTATGTTTCAGCGATTTTTGACTGCTACGATCTGCTGCCAGTGGGTCTGGCGATGGCGGATCATATGCGTGCCGAACTGTGCTGTGAAACGCTGAAACATGCGAATTTGCGGTTTCCGGAAATCCGCGGAGCCTTTGTGCATTCCGCCCGCGGCAGCCAGTATACCAGTGCTGCATATCGGGCAGTCATTCAAAAATATGGCATTGTGCAGAGTATGAACCGTGCGGGAGAAAGATGCCATGATAATGCGAGATGTGAAAGCATCTGGACAAGGATGAAAGAAGAATTGTTTTATCATCGAGACAGAAAGACAGAACATTACAAAATGGAAGAACTGAAATTCATGGTCTGGCGGTATTTCATGAGTTACTGGAGCAACTGCAGGATCTGCTCGGCAATCGGTGGGATCCCACCAGCTGTAAAACGGCGTAGGTTCTATTCTGCTTTGACTATCGCTGCTTAACTTCAAAATCCTTGCGGTTAATGTGTCAAGTGTTATTGACAATTTCAGATTGCCAATGAAATGGGCGACCTTTACAAGGTCAGTGCTATCGGTAACAACTGCCAGCAGGAGGCACAGGATATGGTATTTGCGATTATGGTGTGCGTGTATAATATAGGAATATTGTATATGGAAAAGTCCGAAATCTGCAAGATTTCGGACTTTTTGTTTTTTTGGTAATTCGCACAAAAAGCTTTCTGAAACTATTGATTTTTTCTTCAAAAAATGATATAATAAACGTATCTGTAGCTATTTATAGATGCGATTTTGAAATACAAATAAATTTTATCAGTGAGGGCATAAAAATGATAGAATACGCTCCCGGAATGAGACTTATTATCCGTGATGAAGAATGGATGATTAAAAAAATAGATACAAATGAGATCGGCGAACAGGCTTTGAATTGCATCGGAATATCTCCTTTAGTCAAAGACAAGGAGGCTATATTCCTTACTGACCTCGAAGAGATCGAAGCGGTTGATCCTACTAAAGTCAGACTCGTCAAAGATGAATCGCCTAAATATACAAAATCGCTTCTCTATCTGGAAAGCCAGTGGAGACAGAAGAACCCGACCGATAAAAATATCCATATCGGTTACAGGGCTGCTATGGACTTAATGCCGTTTCAGCTTGAACCGACTAAGATTTCGCTGAATCGTACCCGTTGCAGAATACTTGTAGCTGATACAGTCGGTCTTGGTAAAACTCTTGAAGCCGGAATACTTATGTCAGAGCTGATTATCCGTGGCAAGGGTAAGAGAATACTTGTCGTGACTTCAAAGAGCATGATGACTCAGTTCCAGAAAGAAATGTGGAATCGCTTTACTATTCCGCTTGTTCGTCTGGATTCTCATAAAATACAGAAGATCAGAGCATCACTTCCGTCTAACTATAATCCTTTCTTCTACTATGACAAGGTTATTGTCTCTATTGATACGATCAAACGAGATGTTGAATACCGCACGCACCTTGAAAATGCCTATTGGGATATAATCGTTATTGATGAAGCTCAGGGTGTTGCGGAACGTGGCAGCAGAGATTCTCAGCGTTCAAGACTGGCAAATATCCTGAAAGACCGTTCTGATACGATGATAATGCTTTCTGCTACACCACATGACGGTCGAGCAAAGAGCTTCGCTTCTCTTATGAATATGCTTGATCCTACAGCTATTGCTAACCCTGAAGAATACACAAAAGATGAAATCAAGGGGTTGTGCATCAGAAGATTCAAAAAAGATGTTAAGGATCAGATGGGCGGCAAATATCTTGAAAGAACCGTTAATCTTGTAAGCTGCGAAGCAAGTCCGAAAGAAGAAGCTGTATTTGATATTTTCGCTCAGATGCAGCTCGACATGGATACAAGCAAACCGAAAGGAACAGGTCAGCTTTTTAAGACTTCTCTCGAAAAATCCTTGTTTTCAAGTCCGAAAGCCTGCCTGAAAAGCGTTGAAGAGCGACTTAGGAAACTCCGTCATAAGTATCCTGACGGTGACATCAAGGATATTGCTTTGCTTGAAGAACTCAGAGATGCTCTTGCATTGGTAGAACCGCATGATTTTTCAAGATATACCAAGCTGCTTGAACTGCTTAGGAGCAGTGAATACAACTGGAACCCGAAAACTGTTGATGATCGTATAGTCATCTTCACCGAGCGTATCGAAACAATGAAGTTCCTTGCAAAGCAGCTCAGAGAAGACTTGCACATGAGTGACAAGCAAGTAGTTGAGATCTCAGGCGGTATGACAGATATGGAACAGCAGCGAGTTGTTGAGGAGTTTGGCAGAACAGAAGCTCCTGTAAGAATACTTGTTGCTTCGGATGTTGCGTCGGAAGGTCTGAACCTTCATTACCTCAGCCACCGTCTTATCCATTTTGATATTCCGTGGTCACTCATGGTGTTCCAGCAGAGAAACGGAAGAATTGACCGTTACGGTCAGGAAAAGCGCCCTGATATTCGATATATGCTGATTTCAAGCAAAAACGAACGAATCAAGGGCGATATGCGAATTATCCGTATTCTCGTTGAGAAGGAAGAACAGGCATTCAAGAACATCGGAGATCCTACACTTCTGCTTGGCAAATTCAATATTGAGGACGAGGAGCTTGTTATTAGCGAAACTATTGAAAACGGTTCTGATGCTACAGCCTTTGAAGATTCTCTGCATGACGAAGAAAGTGAGTTTGATCCTCTGGACTTCCTGCTTAATGAAGCATCTATGGAAGAAACAGTTTCAGCAGTCAACGATACTGTTGAGGACGAAACTCTGTTTACAGATAAGCAGTACCTTATAAAAGCCTTATCATACATCAATAAAGATGAACAACACCCCCTGAGACAGCTCAGTGAAATATCTGGTGTAGACGTTATGCTTACAGAGGATATGCGTCGCAGATTATCTGCTGTTATTCCCGAAGAAGCTATGCCTTCAGGTGAAATTCTCAGGCTTAGCGATGATAAGACCTACATTATGCAGGAAATGCGTAAGAGTATGCAGAATTCTATTGACAATGCTGCCTGGCCCGATGCTCAGTATCTATGGGCAATTCACCCGGTTATTAGCTGGCTGAATGACAAGACAGGTTTGCTTATCGGCAGAGGTGAAGCTCCTGTAATTGGAGTCAAGAACTTTATGCAGCCGAAGGAAAGCATTTTCATTGTTGAAGGCAGTATGCCTAATGAACGCTCGGCAGCTCTTGTTGATGATATGTTCGGCGTAAGATATGTTGACGGAAAGTTTGTAGAGTTCCTTGACATAAATGCCGTAGTAAACAAGACAAAGATCAATTCTGAGCTTCTTGCTAACGAGCAGAATGTCACCGATGAAATGATCTCTGCATTAAGCGAACTGCTTGAAGATGTTGTAGCTAAGGCAAAAGAGAAACTTGCTGAGAGCTATCGAATGTATAAAGAAGCTACCGATCCGCTGATCGATGCGGAAGTAGACAAGCTGGCAGAGCTTGAAGAAAGGCACAAGGATTATCAGCTTTCTCTGTTTACTGATGAACGTCGTAAGAGCGAAGCAGAACGCAGAGTTGATGAATTATTTGGCAGTTTCACAAAATGGGTGAAAGAAACCCTTGATATAAGAAACAATCCTTATATCAGAATTATAACAGTTCTGACAGGAGTAGAATAATATGAGTATAGATCTGACCGGTATTGGGAACCGTAACGAGTATTATACCAATCACTATTTCTCCACAATGTTTGAGGATGGGGCAAGTGAACGTATAAAACAGTGGACTGAGGAATCCAAGAACCAAGAAACGAAAACTCCGTGGGCAATGCTCCGTGAGAACGCTAAACAGTATTATCCGATACATGACAGGTATGACCGTGGACAGCCGCATCTTACCACAGCAAGTAATATTATCAATATGGCTGCTCAGTATCTTGAATCTATGGGCTATGGTACAGTCAATTCTGTCACCATCAATGTAGATGATGAGTTTGAAGTACCTGTATTTCATGAGGAAGTCAAGTCTAATAAAGCGCCGTTGCTTTGGGCAGTCCTTGCTTATTCAAGGGATAAGGACAGCGGCATCATGGAAAACAGTATCCTTGATTTCAATGCTGCAAACAATGATGTGCTGACTCTGACCGATGATAATATTGAAGCTCTTGCAACAAAACTCCTGTTTCATACAGCAGAGCCTCCTCGTTTCCTTATCGTCATCGGCATAGATACCATCGTGCTGATCGACAGAAACAAGTGGAACGAGAAGCGTTACCTTGAATTTGACCTTCAGGAGATATTCAGCCGTCACGAAACAACGACTTTACAGGCTATGTCTGTTCTACTGCACAAGGACTCTTTATGTCCTGCTGACGGTAACGCTTTGATTGATAGCCTTGACGAGCAGAGCCGTAAACACGCTTCGGGCGTATCGCAGGATCTCAAATATGCCCTTCGTGAAAGCATTGAGATACTCGGAAACGAGGTCATCTATGACATGAAAAACCGTCAGGGCAGGAATCTGATCGAAGAACCTGTCGATGCAGGACAGCTCACCATTGAGTGCTTACGCTATATGTACCGTATGCTGTTCGTGCTTTTCATCGAAGCACGACCTGAGCTTGGCTATGCCCCAATCAATGAACAGGTGTATGCTTCGGGCTACTCTCTTGAAAGCCTGAGAGATATTGCTGAATCTATCCGCAATGACACGGAAGAAGTCGGAGAGGGGTTCTATCTGTTTGAAACTCTCAGTAAGCTCTATGAGCTGATTTATACGGGCTATCCTCAGAAGGAATCGGTTTACAACAAGGTCAAGAGCCTTGAAAGCGTACATAATATCTTTGTTATCCCACCGCTGAAAGCTCATATCTTCGATCCTGAGTACACCCCTATGCTCGTCAATGCCAAGATACGCAACAGTGTTATGCTACGTATCATTGACCTGATGAGCCTTACGAAGTCTACTGGCAAAAAAGGAAGCCGTCGTGGACGTATTTCCTATGCGAATCTCGGTATCAACCAGATGGGTGCAGTATATGAGGCTCTGCTTTCTTATCGTGGATTTATTGCTGAGCAAGACCTCTATGAAGTCAAGAAAGCCGGAGACAGCTTCAACGAGCTTGATGTCGGATACTTCGTTACTGCTCAGGAGCTTGACCAGTACACCGAGGAAGAACGTGTACGCTACGAATCGGGAGATAAAAAAGGTCAACTCCGTATTCACCCGAAGGGCGAGTTTATCTATCGACTGGCTGGCAGAGAGCGTGAAAAGTCCGCATCTTACTATACGCCTGAGTCGCTTACTCAGTGCCTTGTTAAGTATGCCCTCAAGGAGCTGCTGAAAGACAAGACCGCCGACGAAATTCTCAGCCTTACCGTCTGCGAGCCTGCAATGGGTAGTGCTGCGTTCTTGAACGAAGCTATCAATCAGCTTGCAGAGGCGTATATCGACCGCAAACAGGCTGAACTTGGCGAGACTATCAGCCATGAGAGCCGTATGGACGAATTGCAGAAGGTCAAGATGTACATTGCCGATAACAATGTTTACGGTATCGACCTGAACCCTGTTGCCGTAGAGCTTGCTGAGGTATCGCTCTGGCTGAACACGATCTACAAGGGCGGCTATGTGCCATGGTTCGGTACTCAGCTTGTCAACGGCAACTCCCTCATTGGTGCAAGAAGACAGGTCTACCACAAGAACCAGCTCACCGCTACTGCTAAGGGCTTGCGCTGGTATGAGAATGCTCCCGAACGTATTCCGTTCAAGAAGCCCGATGCCGCCGGAAGAAACACACCTCGTTCACGCTATCAGGTGTATCATTTCCTGACGGGCGATCCCGGTATGTGCGACTATACCGATAAGGTCATCAAGTCCCTTGAACCCGAAAAGATCAAGTTGATGAAGCTGTGGAACAAGAATTTCACTAAGCCCTACACCGAGGACGAGTTCAAGAGCCTTATCGAGCTTTCTAAGCTGGTTGATGAGCTTTGGAAAAAGCAGATTGAAGCACGACATGAACTTGAAGCAGCAACTATTACTGCACTTGACGTTTACGGTCACAAGGACACTCGTTCTGACTGTGGACAGTCTATCAGAGAAAAAGACAAGTTCCTTCGTAGCACATATAAATCTGAACACGCTCAGAACGCAGGTGCATACGCAAGACTGAAATTCGCTATGGACTATTGGTGTGCCCTCTGGTTTTGGCCCATTAGTCAGGCTGAGCTCCTGCCGTCACGTTCGGAATTTCTGTTTGAGATGGATCTTATTCTGCGTGGAACTATGCAGACAAACAATCCGCAAAAGCAGCTTTCATTCATCAGCGATGAAGAAGACAAAGTGATGATTCAGGACGTTGACCTTGATCAGCTCTGCGAGCTGTTCCCACGCCTTGCACTTGTGCGTAAGATTGCGAACGACAACAAGTTTATGCACTGGGAGCTTGAATTTGCCGATGTGTTTGCGGATAAGGGCGGTTTTGACCTTGTTATTGGTAATCCACCGTGGGTATTATTAGGTTGGAATGAACAGAACCTTCTCTCTGATAGCAATCCAATGTTCGCAGTTAAGAAACTTACGGCTACTCAAACTGCAAAACAACGTAATGATTCTCTATCAAATAGCAGCATTTACTCTTTGTACTTTAAAGAATATGAATCATTGATTGGACAACAAAACTTTTTAGGAGCTATTGAAAACTATCCCGACTTAACTGGTATCAAAGCAAATCTTTTCAAGTGCTTTTTACCACAGGCATGGCAATTCGGCTCAGTAACTGGCGTTTCAGCTTTTGTTCATCCTGATGGAGTTTATGACGATCCTAAAGGTGGACTATTGCGTGAAAAACTGTATCCTAAATTAAGATATCATTTTCAATTTGAAAATGAGCTTAATCTCTTTGAAGGCACTAATGATCACGGTCGAATGAGGTTTGCTCTAAATATTTATAGTAATACTATTTCATCATCTTTTGATACCATTTCCAACCTATTTCATCCATCAACAGTTGACGAATGCTATGATGAAACCATTACCGGAAATGTACCTGGAATTAAAGATGAAGAAGGCAATTGGAATACAAATGGTCACCCACAAAGAATTATAAAAGTAGGTCAAAAAGAGCTTGAATTATTCGCCAATCTATTTGATGGAAACGATGAATGGGAAAAAGCAAGGTTACCCATGTTACACGCAGAGACTTTTATAAATATTCTCTCAATATTTGCATCTCAAAATAAACATCTTGAAGATATAGAAGGTGTTTACTCAACAATTCTTCTTGACGAAACCCAAGCACAGTTGAATGGTGTTATTGTTAGGAAAGAACATTTTCCTGAGAGCTGTCTGGATTTAATATATTCTGGCACACATATTGGTATAGCTAATTCGCTATTTAAATCATCAAGAAAGATATGTCAAGCCAATTCGCATTTTGATCCAATTGATTTGTCGTCAATTCCTTCTGATTATCTTCAGCGTTGTAATTATAGTCCATCAGGTTCAGAATCTGATTTTTCATCTAAAATACCCGAAGTTGAAGGAAAGAAATATCATGCTTATAGTAAATTGATAGCAAGAAGAATGCTTAATCAAAGCGGCGAAAGAACACTTATTCCTGCTATTACTCCTCCTTTTACAACTTGTATTAACACCTTAACAAGCATTATTTTTATCAATCAAATTGACTTAGCTCTTACCGAAGGCTTGTTCTCATCGCTTCCTTATGATGCTTACATTAAGCTGCTCGGACGAAATGATTTCTATTTTGAAACTGCAAAAACAATGCCTATACCTGAAAGTGTGGTCAATAAAAGTATTATCGCAAGGACGATAATGTTAAACTGCTTATCAGATTACTACTTAGATTTATGGAGTCAATGCTTTTTAGATGAGTTTTCAAAACAAACATGGAGCAAATCCGATTCACGACTTGACAACAAGCGTTTCTCCACGCTGACAAGCGAATGGACATGGGATACCCCTCTGCGTACCGACTACGAGCGTAGGCAGGCACTTGTTGAGATAGACGTGCTGACTGCTATGGCTCTTGGCATGACACTTGAACAGCTCAAAACTATCTATCGCATTCAATTTCCGGTGCTACAACAGTATGAAGCCAATACGTGGTATGACGCAAACGGCAGAATTGTTTTCACCACAAACCGTAGTCTTGTCGGCGTAGGCTTTGACCGCAAGGCTTGGGAAGGCAACGTCAAGGGTGCACCTGCCGGAAAGGTATTCACAAGAGAGATCGAGGACGATACGTTGCCCGGCGGCCCTGTCAAGAGAACGATAGAGTATGTTGCTCCGTTCGATAAGTGCGACCGTGAACAGGACTACGAAACAGCGTGGAAGTTCTTTGAGGAGAAGTACGGGAAATAACCGTGCTTCTCACCCTTATCAAAATAAGGAGGCGGATTTAGTATGGCTGAAATGACACCTGAAAAGATGGCTGCTCAGGAAGATGTGGCTGGTAGAACCGAATGGGAACGTCAGAGAATAGAATACTATCTGAGAATACGTTATGATTTCAGAACTTGTGATGTTGATACCTGGCTTGACACACTCTATAATCAACAGAAACGGGTTTATAAGGCGAAGAAAGATCCTTCTTGGAATCAGGTTCGTAAAGGTGCAGGAATTGGTTTTTTGGAAAATGCCTTTGCTTTTGTTTCGGAAGATAAGAAAAGAGAGATCAAGGAAAAAAAAGAGGTTGTACGAAAAGAGCTTCAAGAAGAAGTAGATAAAGCCAACGCTGCAGAACGCAAACGATGCAATGTATCTAACGCTCGCCTTAACGAACGACTTAAAGCTAAACTTGACAGATTAACATCGTTTGTTCCAGAAGATATTGAAGAATACTTTACCTTTGCATTGAATCAAGATACATTTATTTTAGAAGGATATGAATATCATTTCAATTATAACCTTGTTTATGATCCTGATAAAAAGCAGTTAATCATTGACTGTAATCTGCCTTCAATTGGTGATATTTCTCGCATTAAGGAATGGAAGGCTGATAAGAATAATGAACTTGTTCCTAAAGAAATGAATAAGACAGATTTCTTAGAGATGTATGAGCGTATTCTGTTTGATATTTCGCTTCGAGTGGTTGGTGTACTGTTTGAATCTGATACAAACCATGTATTGCGGAGCATAATCTTTAATGGCTCTTGTGTATATAATGACTGGCAAGAAAATCCAACTATTATCCTCTCTTTTGAAATTCAACACTCCCAGTATTCATATGATAGAATAAGGAGAATGGATTGTATAAGCAAATCGGAAATTGCCAGGTTAAAAGATGTCAGGTATCTTGCTGATATTACTACAGAAAAGCCACCTTCTGATTTATGGGAAACACCGCCGAGCAAATTGGTTACTCCGATTAGATCAAGCTGGGGATAAAAAGATAATTACTATAAACTAAATAGAATGGAGGAGAAAAATGCTCCCGACCATATTAGCCGAACAATTACAGGACGGTATCTGCGACTATATCCGCACGACTTTTCCGATGACCAACAAACCGTTTCAGGGATCACTGGATAAACTGCTTTCGACCAAAGACAGCGTATATCACGCACCGTTTACCGCAGTACGCCTGCCTTTTCGTGTTGCTGAACTGAACGAGAGCTACTTCGAATCTATCCACTCGAAGTTTGCACCCTACATTCATCAGCAAAAAGCGTTTGACCGACTTAACGGAAATGACGGACAATCCACAATCATTGCAACGGGTACAGGCTCAGGTAAGACCGAATGTTTTCTATATCCTATCCTTGAATACTGCTATAAACACCGTGGAGAACGTGGCATCAAGGCACTTATCATCTATCCGATGAACGCTCTTGCGTCCGATCAGGCAAAGCGTATCGCTGAGATCATATACAACAGCCCTGAACTGAGGGGCAATGTTAATGTCGGTATGTACGTCGGCGGCAGAGAGGAAACTCCGAGCCGTATGATGAGCGAACACGGTGTTATTACAGACCACGATACGATGCTCAATCGTGTACCTGATATTCTCATGACTAACTATAAAATGCTTGACTATCTGCTTGTACGCCCGAAGGACGCTGTTCTCTGGCAGGATAACACGCCTGAGACACTGAAGTACATAGCAGTTGACGAGCTTCATACATTTGACGGTGCTCAGGGTACTGATCTTGCCTGCCTTCTCCGCAGATTGAAGGCAAGACTGTTTACCCCTGCGGGCTATCTTTGCTGTGTCGGAACATCTGCGACAATCGGCAGCGAGGATAACAATCCCAAGATACTGAACTATGCTTCTGAGATTTTCGGTGAGCCTTTTGACAGCGATGCTATCATCACCGAGGATAGATTATCTCCGTCAGAGTTCTTTGACGGCTGCGAAGTGACTGATTTCAGTTTCCCAACCAATGAACAGGTGGAACAGCTCGCTTCTGCGGTCATTGATGATGATATTGCACACTTTCTGCAACTATCCGCTGAATGTTGGATCAATGAACCTGTTGACGATATAATGACCGATACTGCAAGACTAAAGCTTGGCAAGATACTTATGCACCATAGCTTCTTCCAAGCTACAATTAAATTTATGGGCGGTAAGTATTATCAGACCTCAGCTATTGCCGAAGCTCTTGTTACAAACTATCCTGAGATAGAAAGCATTGCCGATAAGGACACGGCGATCAATGCTCTGTTTGCACTTGTTTCTCACGCCCGTATCGGCTCTGAGGGCAAACTGCGCCCATTCCTTAATGTTCAGGTTCAGTTCTGGCTCAGAGAGCTTCGCCGTCTGCTTGCAAAGGTATCACCTGATGATGTGAAATATTCTATTGCCCACGACCTTAACGAACGGCAGTCAAAGGAGTATCTTCCTGTTGTAAACTGCCGTGACTGTGGTGCAACAGGCTGGACTTCGACAAAAACAGAGCGTGGATACGCAAAGATCGGCAATCTTGATACATTCTATAATATGTATTTTCGTTGCGATGACACTATCACTATGCTTTTCCCTGGCATGAGTGATACAAACGGCTTCTTATGCCCCAAGTGTCGTTATGTAAAGTTCAATACCAATGAAGCTGAGAGTTGTGAGTGTCCCGACGGTTGTGGGGAAATGATACCTGTATATATCCCGAACCTCGGAGCTAAATCAGCTAAAACTGGCTCACAGGATAAGAAGCAGTATGTCTGCCCGTTCTGCCGCAGCAAGCGTGGATTATCCCTTATGGGTTTGAGAAGTGCATCGGAAATCAGCGTAAGCCTGTCTCAGATGTTCTCATCTCAATTCAATGATGATAAGAAAGCACTTGCTTTTTCCGATAATGTGCAGGACGCAGCTCACCATGCAGGATTTTTCAATCACAGAACGTGGAGATTTGGTCTGCGTACCGCCATTCAGGAGTATTCTTCTACAAATACAGGTCTTGTTTCTCTTGATGAATTCCAGAGAGGCTTTATTTCCTATTGGCATCAGAAGTTTGATGATGAAGAGTTTATCAGCCAGTTCATCGCTCCGAATATGACATGGATGAAAGCTTATGAAGAAATGGTAACTAATCGTAAGCTCGGAACGGATAAATATGCGAAGGAACTTCTTGGCGACGTTGACAGCAGACTCGCTTATGAGATCATGCTTGAATACGGTCTGTCCTCTAATATTGGACGTACACTGCCGAAATCCTCTTGCTCTGTTGCTGCATTTGAACCTGATGTTATCGAACCTGTCAGCAATATTGTGTACCAGAGAGCAAGAAACGAACTTGGCTGGCTGGTGAAAACAAATGAGACAGATGTTCGATATATGGTTATCGGCTATCTTGATACTCTGAGACAATCCGGAGCTTTTGATGATAAGGTATTTTATGAGTTTATTGAAAAGGATAGCTCGTATCATATTTCCGCTGATCGTCTGAGATGGCTGCCCGGTTTACAGACAGGCAGAAATACGCCGAGATTTATAATTGAGCCTAAAAGCGGTAAGAAACACTACTATAACCTTGATCTGAAAACTGATAAAAAGTTTGAGGACTGGCTGTATAAATGTGCGGAAGATGTACTTGAAGAGTTTACTGGTCTCTGTGCTATAATTTTTGAGGAACTGGTCAATGCAGGAATAGTATGCCCTATGATTAGTGATTATCCTGTATATGTTCCTTATGGAATCAATAAAAAGCATATCTTTATCAGTAATAATGTAGTTCAGATGAGATGTGATAATTGCGGTACTGTTCTTCCTGTATCCGAAGAAAACGCTGCATTTTGGAATGATGCACCTTGTAAGAGAAGGAACTGCCGAGGCCATTTGAAAAAAGCCAATAATGAGGGCTTGGGCTACTATGGCAGACTTTTCAGGAACGGCGATCTTTATCGCATAAATGCACTGGAGCATACAGGATTACTCAAGCGTGAAGATCGTGAAACACTTGAAACTCACTTCAAACTCGGAAAATCAGAACAAAAGCGATGGGATCCGAATGTATTATCCTGTACTCCAACACTTGAAATGGGTATTGATATAGGCGATCTCTCGTCTGTTATCCTTTGCAGTATGCCTCCTGCACAGTCTCAGTTCCTTCAGAGAGCAGGTCGTGGCGGCAGAAAAGACGGTAACGCTCTTACTATGGCAGTTGCAAATGCCCGTCCGCATGACTTGTATTTCTATGCCGATCCTCTTGAAATGATACAAGGTGATGTGCAATCTCCAAAGATCTTCTTGCAGGCATCTGCTGTGCTTGAAAGACAGTTCACAGCATTTTGTATGGATTCATGGGTTAAACACGGTGTACAGCCAAGTGATGTACCTGATAAGCTGAATACTATTCTCTCTAAGCTGGATTCAAAGCCGGCAGATATGTTCCCGTTCAATTTCATACACTATGTTCAGGATACGCTTACACGGCAGATCAACTCCTTTATAGGACTTTTTACAGAGCTTGATTCTGATGCAAGGGAAGAATTACTGGCATTCGCAAAGGGCGACCGAACAAATCAAAGCCCGATGTATCGTAAGATAATAGAGAGTTTTGAGATCATTAAGGAAGAACGCAACAGCTTGAAATCAAACATCAAAGCTCTTGATGCCATGATCAAGGAATTGCAGGCAAAACCGCAGGATTCCTCTTTTGATGAGCAGATCAAGGAGCTTAATGCTGAAAAGGCAGCTTTGTATAGCGTAATCAACGAAATAAACAATAAGAATGTGTTTAATTTCCTGTCTGACGAAGGATTGCTTCCTAACTATGCTTTCCCCGAAAGCGGAATTATTCTCAGAGCATTGCTTTACAGAAAAGAAGAACAAGAGGGCGATTCTAACGCAAAGTACGAAAAGCGTTCTTATGAATACAGCCGTCCTGCATCGTCCGCTATTAGTGAGTTTGCACCCAACAACACGTTCTATGCTGATGGGAGAAAACTTACTGTTAATCAGATTGACTTACATACTTCAACTATCGAACCGTGGAGACTATGCCCTAATTGCTCACACGCACAGCTGGAAGTCCCCGGCAAATATACAGCTTCTTGCCCTCAGTGCGGAAGTCCTGCGTGGGCAGATTCCGGTCAGCTTCGCAATATGCTCAAAGTACAGATGGTGTATTCAAACACAGAGGATGCTCACAGCAGAATATCCGATGACAGTGATAGCAGATCATCAGTATTCTATGTCCGTCAGCTTCTTGTCGATGTTGATGAAGATCATGATATTCTTTGTGCATATAGAATGAACAATGATGATTTCCCGTTTGGCTATGAATTTGTCAAGAAAGCAGCTCTCAGAGAAGTCAATTTTGGCGAGAATGATATGATGGGAGAAAAGGTCTCTGTTGCCGGTGTTGACGAGATCAGAAAGGGATTCAAGGTGTGCCGTTACTGCGGTACTATCCAATCATCTGAAATTCGTTCAAGAAAGCACTCTTTCTTCTGTAAAACAAACAAGAATCCTCAGTTGCTCGCTGACGGCTTTGAAACCTGTCTTTTCCTGTACAGAGAGTTTGAAACTGAAATACTTCGTATGCTGATTCCTGCGACTACCGAGGATACCTCAACAGTACGAACAGAATCCTTTATTGCAGCCTTTATGCTGGGTATGAAGGAGTATTTCGGTAACGTAGATCATCTGCGTGTTGCTATAAGTGAAGTTCCTATCCCCGATGCTGATTACAGAAAGCAGTATCTTGTTATTTACGATTCCGTTCCCGGCGGTACTGGATACTTAAAACAGCTCATGAATAACGAAGACTCTCTTACTACTATTTTTGAGAAAGCTCTTACAAAACTCGAAAATTGCACTTGCGGCAATGATCCACAAAAAGACGGCTGCTATCATTGTTTGTTTGCATACAGGCAGAGCAATCAAATGGGTTCAATCTCACGAAAAACAGCCATGTCTATGCTTAAAAGCATACTGTCAGGCAAGAATAATGTTGAGAAGATACCTAAACTCGGCAATATCTCAGTAAATGCACTCTTTGACAGTGAGCTTGAAAGAAGATTTATTGAGGCATTCAGTCAGAGAAGCAGTGATACAAGGAAAATGGAAGTCAACAAAGATGTAGTAAACGATAAGCCCGGTTATATCTTGAAAATCGGTAATGTTACATGGGAAATCGAACCACAGGTCTATCTTAGCGGCGCAGACGGTATCAGCGTTGATTCAAAGCCGGACTTCATTATCCGACCTGTCAGCAAAGAGATCGACCGCCGTCCGGTAGCAGTATTCACCGATGGATTTACCTTCCATAAAACTATTGTTGCCGATGATACATTAAAACGAGCAGCCATTCTCCGTTCAGGTGATTACGTTGTATGGTCACTCAGCTATAAGGACGTTCAGAGTGTATTCCAAAACATGGACGAATATGCGACGGAAACGCTTAATCCACTGAGAATGCCTTCAGGAGTAAGTGCGTACAAGCGTACAGTTAATAATGTGACTGGTGCTGATCATATTTCGCCTGATAAAACGTCGGCATTTGACCTGCTTCTCGATTACTTGTCATTGGAACAGGCTGAAACTGCGTTCAAGGCTCACGCTAATGCTTATGCCATATCTCTTATGAATACATCTATTCTTACCGATAAAGTTGCCTTTACTGAATGGCTTTCAAGCTTTGAAGAAGTCAATTCACAAAGCAGATTTACATTGAATCAGTTTGCATTCATGGACACAATGTTCGGAAAATGGCAGCCGAGAACCAATAATCCTATGGTGAGCCTTTATTCAGGTATAGCGATTTCAAAGGCAAAAGCCGACAGAAGTACACCGTACACAGTTTTTGCTGTATTTGATGATAAGACTGATCCTGCCAACGAGAAGTTTGAAATGGAATGGAACGGTTTCTGGCATTTTGTCAATGTACTCCAGTTCAATCCTGAGTTCGCCTTTGTTACGAAGATAGGTCTTGAAAAGATGATTTATATGAAGCTCGACGAACCTGTAAATGCTGTTTCTGCGGCAAATGAACAGGTACCTGCTAATACTGAGTGGGATGGTGTCCTTGAAGAACTGTTTGACGATTCGGCTAAGGAAATGGCTAAGAAGCTCAAAGAAGTCAATGCTTTAATTCCCGATGAAATAGGCTATGAATTTGTCGATAACGATGAAGTCATAGCAGAAATCGAAATGGCTTGGCTTGACAGCAAAATTGCTTATCTTACCGAAGATCAAATGGAGTACGAAGAAATACTGTCTGAAAAGGGCTGGACAATAATAAATAACGATACTTCGGTATCTAAAGATATGTTTGGAGGTGTAAACTGATGGATAATACTACTACCGTTGCAATATCTTCGGACTTCCTGACGGCATTTTCAAAACTTCCGAGGCAGATACAGGGGAAAGTAACAGAATTCATCAATAAATTCCGCATCAATCCTAAATCCTCCGGAATAAACCTTGAAAAACTGCCTTCGATAGATAAGAATATCCGTTCAGTGCGAATTGATAATACTTATAGAGGAATTGTTGTCTATCAGGAAGAAAGCTCGGTATATCTGCTTCTTTGGGTAGATCACCACGATGAAGCCTATGAATGGGCAAAAAGAAAAACCTGTCGTGTAAACAGCAAGACAGGCACACTTCAGGTGTTCGATGTTCAGAATGTTGAAGTGACAGAGGATACAAAGACTTCAACTACAAGCACCATTTTCGGAGATCTGACTAATGAAGTTATGATCGAACTTGGTGCGCCGCAAGACCTTATTCCTTTTCTAAAAAGCATTCTTGACAAAGAATCCTTTAATGCAAATAAGGACAAACTCCCGTCAGATGTTTATGAAAACTTCTCATGGATAGCGGAGGGCTTTGATCCGAAGGAAATAATTGACATGATCAAGGCTGATACTTCTGATACAGAGCAGGAAGAACCAGAAAAGGCTGAACCTTTGCCTGTTACTGAGGACTTTGCTGTTGCCTTGAAGAACGCAGAGAGTAAAAAGTCATTTGTAGTAATCGAAGGAGAAGAAGAACTCCGTAGGATAATGGCCGAACCTCTTGAAAAATGGCGTGTATTCCTTCACCCCACACAGAGAAAAATTGTCAAAAAGAATTATAATGGCTCTGCAAGAGTCCTCGGTGGTGCTGGAACCGGCAAAACCGTTGTTGCTATGCACAGAGCCAAGTATCTCGCTTCTCAGATCAGCGATGACGAACGTATTCTGTTCACCACATTCACAGCTAACCTCGCAGAAGATATAAAGAGCAATCTCAGAAAAATCTGCTCTCTTGAGGAACTTCAAAAAATCGAGGTTATCAATATTGATGCCTGGGTAATGCGCTTTTTAAGCGAAGTAGGCTTTTCAGCAAAGATCGAATACGGCGACGAAATCGACAAGTTATGGGAGCGTGCTGTTGTGAACAGCCTTTCTGAACTCGATTTCCCGTGGTCATTCTATAAGGACGAGTGGAATCGTGTAGTAATTCCGCAGGAGGCTCTTTCCCTTGAAAAATACGTTAAAGCCAAAAGGACAGGACGTGGCGTTCGGCTTGACCGCAAAAAGAGAATCGAAGTCTGGAAAGTATTTGACGCATATCTCAGCCTGATGAAAGAAGAACAGATACGAGATATTAACATGGCTATGTACGAATGCTCTAAGCTGTTCACAAGCAGCGGTACAAAGAATAAATACGCTCATATTATTGTCGATGAAGGTCAGGATTTCAGCGATAACGCATACAGGCTCTTAAGGACAATAGCCGGAGAAGAAAAGCCCAATGATATTTTCATTGTAGGCGATTCACATCAGAGAATTTATAACAACTATTCTACACTATCCAAGTGCGGTATAAATGTTAGAGGCAGAAGCAGCATTCTGAAAATCAACTATCGAACCACTGAGGAAACAAGAAAATATGCCTTTGCATTGCTAAACGGTATTTCTTTTGATGATCTTGACGATGATGTTGATCTTGGTGATAAGTGTCGTTCACTCGTTCACGGTGATGCTCCTGTTATCAAGTGCTTTACAGATGCAAACGAGGAACTCAGCTATATCAATGACTGTATATCAGATTTACAGGACAGATGTGTTCCAATGAAGAATATCTGCATAGTTGCACGAACCAATCAACTTGTTAAGGATTATTCGGCACTCCTGACCAAAAGTGGACACAGTGTATACCAAATCAAACGATCTAAAGCAGACGACCTCTCTCATGACGGTATAAGAATAGCTACAATGCACCGTGTAAAGGGACTCGAATTTCAGTATGTATTCATCGTTTCTGCAAACAATCGCATAGTGCCTTTAGAAGCAGCGATAGATCACAGCGATCCTGTTGCTGAACGAGAGAGCTATACTGCCGAGAAATGCCTTTTATATGTTGCACTTACAAGAGCGCAGAAACAAGCATATATTACTTGCTATGGTAGAAAGTCTGATTTCTTATCCTAATCTTAAATATTATTGCATAAACAAGGAAGGCTTTAATTAAAGTCCTCATTACCATTTTATTCAAGTTCCTTATCCTTGCTCTTGTTTTTCCCCTTCCTCGGCTTTTTCGCAATCTTCATAGCATCACGCTTCAACTTTGCGCGTTCAAAGTAGCAAGTTTTCTCACGTTTCGGAGCGTTCTTCTTAGCTTCGATAGCCGTCTTGTTCAGTTCGTCGGTCAGAGTTTTCAGTTTGTCCTCCTTGCTGTCAAGTTCAGCCTGCTGAGGAAAATTGTTCATGATGATTGGGTAATCACTGTACCTGTCGGATATATGTACAGCACAGACAAAGAGCTTGTTGATCACAGAGCTGTTGTTCTCGGTCTTGACGATGGCACGCTTGACTTATCGAGTCCTTTTGACTCCACAATTAATTTTTCAGTTACCATTTCAAATGAAGAGGAACTTTCCGGAGAGCCTTTGAATGCACCAAGTATGGAAAACATTGTTTTTCAAACAATTCATCCTTTCGGAAACATATTAAATACAAGCTGTCCTACGGTTCGAAAGGATCGTGATATGGTCATTTCCTATTTTGAACGCTTTGAAACGGAAGATGATTACGGCCGGACAGTATATCAGTACATGGGGACAATTCTCACCAGACGAAATGTTTATAGTTTTCAATATTTTGATAAAAGAGCGGAATCTAGTGAAGAGGCAGAGACAGCGCTAAAAGAACTGTTGCGTTTCGTTAAGACAAAGGAGGAGTATGAAAAAACAAAAGCGGAGTCTACCGATGATTTTGCCCCGATTGCCGAATTGGAAAAACAGCTGCAGTCACTTACTTTACAAGTAGAATCTGGCATGTCAGTGGAAAGCAATCCTGCATCGATCAGCAGTTCTTCAAGCGTAAATGTCTCTGCATCGCAGAATACAGCACCGGCAAAGAAAGAAGGCTGTTATATTGCGACAGCCGTATATGGTTCTTACGATGCACCGGAGGTAATGACTTTGAGACGTTTTCGTGATGAGTCATTCCTCGGAAGAATGTTTATCCAAATTTATTATACACTGAGTCCTCCCATTGCGAAAAGATTAAAGAATGCCCATAAAATAAATCGCTTTGTCAGAAATATTCTTGACAAGTGGGTAGATAAGTTGAATTTTAAGTAAAGAACGTATTTTTAAGAAAAATTAAGAGCTGAAAAAACATTACTATTCACATTGGATATGAATAAAAACCAGCATGAAGTTTTGGTGTTAGAACCTCATGCTGGTTTTTATTATGTGATAGGGTTGAAATTTGTAAGAAATGTTTACTTTGATAAAACCAATTTCAGAGAATTATCCAGGCATCTAGAACTGCAAATGTAGAGTCGTCAATTTTGATGAAAGCTACAATGTTATCGCTGAGATAATTGGTGCCGGAATTTTCGATTTTTTTGCCGTCTATGGAAGCTACAAACAGCGTTCCTTAGGTGATTGTGCTGTATGATTTTTTGAGGGAGGATACAGCAAAGCATATCACTTTTTTCACTGTATATCTATAAAAAGATAGATTTACAATATAAGTACAACACAAAAAAACGACACATAAAGCCACTCGTGTTATAATATGGGAGTCACCACACAACCATAAAAGAGGCATAAAAAATGCAAATGAAAAGATAATCGTGGAAAAATCCCAGATACTACGCCTATTTGTGAGCATTCTGTCAGTGCTGAAAATCATGGGCGATACCGTTCTCGGTATGCGGAAAACGGGCTGTTTTGGCAATTGGGTTCTCAAGTGGAGAAAGGAATTGAAATTCTATAGGCATGGTGCGAGAAAAATATCACTTTTCTCACTGTATACAAACGAAAACCGGCCTGAGGTTCTAGCAATAGAATCTCAGGCTGGTTGCCTTATCATCTTCTTGAAGTGTGAGAAGTGATATGCTCTCGATGATTCAATATTCAAAATGATCCACACCGCCGGATTTTACCCTGCACCGTTTCTGGCAGAAACAAATTCCAAGCTTTGCGATGTTTTCATACTGTTCGTCCCGCAGGCTTGCCTCGTAGTCTTTTTCCTCGATTTGTTTGAGGGCATCTTCACAGGCTTTTGTCATCTGGTTGTACTTTTCCACAACCTTAAACTCCAGAATTGCAGCATGGTGCCATCTGGAACGCTGCTTTACCACCAGATCAAACCGCCCGTTGCCGGACTCTCGGTTGGAAACCACCATATAGCCACTGAATCCGGAAACCAGTCCTGTCACAAAGCCGTGATAATAGTTCTCCTGTTCGTCAAAGCAACTGATGGTGTTGGTCAGCCAGGTGCATAGCAGATCTTCCAGTTTTTCTGCATCTGCATGAATGACAGATTCCAGAATATCTGTTCGGCTGTCACGGTTGATATGGTCAATAAACCACGAACGAATGGTGTTCTTGTAAATGCTCTTGATCTCCACATTTGGAATCACCATGTCATAGTAGGTTTCGTCGCCGAACGTTTCGCAGGAGATGATTTTCAGATAGCCGGTAAATAACAGAAAACTCCAGATGTAATCCTGGTTGACATCGATCGTACCGTAAGTCACGTCCTCAAAAATCTGGGTGTGAATCGGCGTGCCGTTGATGAGTTCCTCCACCATAGACTTGGTACGCTCGTTGGACTCCTCAATAAGCCGCTTCACAATCCGATTGGAGCTGGTGTTCGACCAGTAAGGCTCACAGGCAACCATATCGTTTTGCAGGTAAGAGTCAATGCAGTTCAGAACACTCCACGGGTTATAGATCTCCGTCAGTCCGAACCGATAGCCGTCATACCATTTTGCAATTGTTCCGGCATACTGTTCCAGGGAGAAGTTTTGCAAAATCTCTTGCATTTCCGCCTGGGTAAATCCGAAATACTGGGAGAACTTGTTTTTCGTGATGGAGTAAGTTTTCAGGTTGTTCAAGCCTGTAAAAATGCTCTCTCTGGATACCCGCAGACAGCCTGTCAGAACTGCAAATTCCAGCGAGGGGTTGGTTTTTAAGGCAGACTCAAAGCAGCTGCGAATCAGGTTGGTCATGTCATCATAGAAGCCCTCATGGTAGGCGTTTTCTAATGGTACATCGTACTCGTCAATGAGAATGATGACGTTCTTTTCATAGTATTTTGCCAGAATGTCGGATAAGGTTCGGATAGAATTCAGGTAAACATTTTGGTCTGCTCTTTGCTCCATAATGTTTTGGAATACTTCTTTTTCTGAATCTAAAATCTGATTGGATTCTAAAATGATTTTATGCTTCTCATATTCCTTTGCAATCAAGTTTTTATACATATAAAAAGCATCTGTGTAGCTGGCTTGTTTCATGCTTTTCAGCGAAACGCTGATTACCGGATACTTTCCCTGATACGCCATATACTCCGGATATGCTGCGATTTTCAAGCCGTCAAAGAGATAGGCATTGCTTTTCTCAGTTGCCTCAAAGAATCGCTGCAGCATACTCATGTTGAGTGTTTTGCCGAATCTTCTTGGTCTGGTGAAAAGATTGACGGTTTCTTTGTTTTCCAGGAGCTCCTTTATCATCAGCGTTTTATCGACAAAGTAGTACCCGTTGTCCACCAGCCGCTTGAAATCCTCTACGCCAATCGGCAAGGGTTTGTGTTTCATGTTCTCACCTCTGCTTGTTTCTGCAATTTTACCGGGCTTCTTGTTATTGTTATTATATCATGTTCTTGCGGAAAAAGCAACTGGATTTGCGGCTTTTTTGAATGTGGGGGATTGATAGGGCATATTTTAAAAGCATTGTGCAAAGACACATCACTTTTCTCACTGGCTGTTATTAGATAGCAAGAACTGTTCATTCAAAAATATTTCCCGTGTTTGTAGAAACACTTTTCAAGGAACAGCGGAAAGTGTGTGCCTCATTTTGTCATTGCACTGCTTAAGTCGACATCTGCGTCGTCATCTCGTCGGCAAAAGCGGTATGTGAAATCGGAAAATGATTGTGTTGCATGGGATTTTTCACTTGCGTTAGAGCTGCTCATAACCCGAAGGTCGTCAGTTCAAATCTGGCTCCCGCAACCAAACAACCCAATTATTAAAAGTAATTGGAAAGGAAGAAAAGCACGCAGTTTCGATATTTTATCGAGGCTGCGTGTTTTTTTGTTGCCGTTTTTAAGGACACATAATATAGTAGAAAATATGCTTCGTACCCTTACCATACCCTTACCGATTTTCAGCAAGGGTATTTTTTCGAGTTGCTGACAGAAATTTGGAGAGGGAAGGACTTGAAAAACGTCTTTTTTGCTGCTGTTTTCAAAAAGTTTACAAATGAAAAAGGATGCACAAATACCTGCTTTGTGTATCTTTTTCTGCCTCATTCTTGATAAATTGTTTTTCCGAATTTGTAGGCCTCTTTTAAGTGATTTGTCTTGCTGATCTGCGGTTTTCCGTTTGTATCTCCGCATCCTCCGGCTAGCAGCATTCCTTTATCATGAAATCCAATGTAGTGGTTGATTGTAAATTTGTAGTACGACACCGCCTGCTCATATGTCCAAAATAGATCATCAGCAGAGGTCATCAGTAATGCTGCATCTTTCACAGGATATTTCTCATACCGTCCTAATGGCGGATTCGTGTCTTCCTCTGCGAGGCAATAGAATCGCTCAATGAATGGCCTTTAGTTTCGCAGAGATTGTCCAAAACAACAGCGGAGAGGCAAATACGAGGAGATCAGCTGCCTTTATTTTAGGGACAAGTTCAGAAAAGCCGTCTTTCTGTACACACGGTTTTCCATACCGACAGGTATTACATCCTATGCAACTTTTCACTTCAACCTGATTCAATGATACAAGTTCAACCTCGTACCCAGCATCAACAGCGCCTTGAATGAAGGCGTCTGCCAATTGTCTGGTGTTTCCTTTTGGGCGACCGCCGCCTAATATCACCAATATTCTTTTCATGAGGTTCTCCTCTTTTACAAACTGGAAGTTGTCTATTCAACATTGATAAAATGCAGATGGGTTGCTTCTCATTTGGCATTTTAGCGTAAATTGGGTTGATTGCCAATTTCTATATCGCATATTCTTGTGACAACAAATTGGGTAAGCAAGTATCTCTACGCAAATCATAATCTTTGACAGCTTTTTTTAAAGATTCTTCTGGACTAATTGACACTAAATCCTGCATCTGCTGTGTTGCTTGTTTCAATTCACTTGATACTTCTTTGGGTAACTGCGGTGATAAAAAATAATCTTCCGCATACCACAACACAATACGGTTTATTATCTCAAGCCTATTAGTAATCGACATATTTTTAAGTTCATTTTCAAATGTTAATGTACGAGAGTTTTTATCATCAGAAAAAGTAATAATAACTGATGTATTTTCAAGTGGAAAAATCACTAAGTGTAAGTATTCAACAGAATAGTCAGGATTATAATTATATTGATTATTTATAATTTCCCCATTAACGCCAGTTATTAGTGCTATCATTCCTTGGAAAGCAATTGGAACAATATAATTCAATTTATCAAAAGATACTATATGCACACTTGGAGACACTACGCTCAAATTATTCTTAGCAACATTAAAAATATCATAACATTCTTTAACGTCTAAACTACGTGCTTTTATTTGACTATCAAAATATCTGTCCATCATAATTGCAATGAATGGTTCCTTTTCATGCATCATTATTTTAGCGTTCATTATCATTTCAAGCTCAGCCTCATGCTTATAAATATCTCGAAGAACATTTTTTAAAGCAATCTGGTTAAGAAGCTTACTGCTCGGTATATTAGAATAGGCTTGCGGATTTTCATAATCTTGAAAAATAGTGTTATCACATGGACGACATATAATATGAAAAGTTCCAGCATTATTAATACCGGAGTCCACGGAAAGAAGTTCCGTTCCAATCAGTGCATTGAATAATTTTACTTTTCCGTTATCAGCAATGTTTTTTAAACAAAATTGAGGAACGGTATGCGAATTACAAAACGGTAATTTTTGTCCGCATATCAAGCACGTTTCATGTTTAGCTTGCATTTTTGCCTGTTTTATAAATTGTCCAAGCATCTTTCTTGTGTCAATTAGTTGATCTTTTGCTAAATCATCAGTATTCATATCAATAAACCACATAGGTATTCTCCCTTATTACGACAGTCCATTCTCAACAACTTCCGATTTGTACGTCTGCTATGTTCAGTATACCACATTCCCAACCGAAAAACAAGAACTGACCACAAAAAACAACAGGAGAGCCATTCAAGCCCTCCTGTTGTTCTTTTCATTCCTTAAAACAAATCTGCCATACTATTTGGATGTCTGTCGCTCAATATTCTTTTTAGTAGTTTCCTCCTCTGCAAACTGGGAATGATAAAATACACTCACTTAATAAAGTTTCTGATCTCTTGGCTTATTTCTTGATACTTATAGTCATGAACATAATGAGGACAATCTAATTCAATATAGCTTGTATTGTTATGCCCCGAAATATAGTTTTCAGGAATACTTCTCCACTTTTCTTTTGTAAAACCTGTACCACCTGAACCATTAGAAATAAACAATAACATCGGCACTTGTGGAATGCCGTTTTCTTTGACAATATTCGCATTATCTTTCACGACTTTGGCTTCATCTATCATGGTTTCAGTCGCTGTTCTCTGATAAAATACAGCTCTGTAAATCTCTTTTTCCTTTTCAGACAGCGTTCCATATTTGATAGCATCGCTTTCTGCAAGGCTTGGTATCCACCTTGTGATTCCCAAAACAGCACCATAATGTCCCAACTTCATCATAGGAATACTTATGTCCATTTCATCGTAATAAGCCGGTACAGCCATATCTAAACCGACAATTGCTTCAACCTCATCAGGGTATTTCTGTGCCCAGTATAAAGCCTCTAGTCCAGATAATGAGTGAGGACAAAGCACATACGGACCTTGTATTTCTGCTTGATCAAGTGCCATTCTCGTTTCGCTTAATATTGTATCAATATCTCTTTTTTCCTCTACAACATCGCTAAATCCGTAACCAAACTTTTCTACTACAACAATTTTATACTCACTGCTTAAAAGCGAATAAAGCGACTTGAAATCCAATATTGGTGAGCAGGTTCCACCTCCCGACAGAAATACAAGCGTTTTATTGCCCTCACCCTCTGTGTATATGTTCATATTGTGACCATTTACTTCTACAAGTTCGCCCAAAGGAGTAAGTAAGTCCTTTTCTCTTGAACTGCATATTTTATGACGAACCAAAGATGTTATCACAAATAATATAATGATTGCAGCAATTATCAATACGACTTTTAATAATTTACGTAATGTCCTTTTCGCTCTATATGCCTTGCTCAAAATCGTTACCTCACTCAAATTTGATTCATATGTCTAAAACTCTGCATTTCGTTTTCCCCTATTATACCATATTCCCAACCGAAACACAAGCCGATTTCCAGCTGAAAGCACGGCATGAAAGTGAAAACTGACTTGAAAAACAAAAACAGATATGCTACAATAAAACTGTATACTATTGCAAAGGACTCAACAACGTGTAGTAAAATATTGTCTTTCAGAACAATAGACAGCTGCATGATCGGGAGAATGTTATGATAAAAGTTGCTGTTGTAGATGATGATGAACTGATATGCCAGGAAATCGTGCGGCTAATCAGTAAATGCAATGTTCATTATGATTTTGACTTTTGCTCTGAATGTTATACTTCTTGTGAAGAGATGTATCGTCTCCTTGCAAATGGAGAAAACTACGATTTGATCTTTTTAGATATAGAGTTTCCGGGCATGAATGGAATTGAATTGGGAAAACTGCTGCGTATGAAAATGAAAAATTATGATACGCAAATCATTTTTATTTCAGCAGTTAAAGACTATGCAATGGATTTGTTTCCCGTCAGACCAATTGATTTTCTCATAAAGCCGATTACAGAAGAAACACTCAGATTTTGTCTGCTTACTTACATGGCGTATTTTGAAAATTCGCATGGATTTATAGAATACACTTTGGAAAATATAAAGCATCGGATAAGAACCGGCGAAGTTTTGTATTTGGAAAGCAATCGAAAGAAAACCATACTGTATACCCGAAAAGGCAGTTTCTCCGTTTATGGGAAAGTTTCTGACATAATCAGGATCCATAAAAATAAGTTTGTCTGCATCTCACGTGGAATATACGTAAATATTCAGCATATCGTGGAGGCGACTGCAAGAGAAGTGTACCTCACAGATGGCGTAAGATTGTCTGTCAGCCGTGGCTGCCAGGATACAGTGCGGGATCGGTTATCTGAAATATAAGGAGGTAAAATGGAGAGCGTTTTATACATTACTTCAAATGCAATTCGCGTCTATGCAATCAGTATTTTCATTACTTCGTTTTTGGGAAAAAGTCGGCTAAGTCCGGGAATGAATCGCTTGATTTACCTTTTGTATTTTCTGATAAGCACAGTAGGGTGGTTGTATTGGAAAAGTCCTACGCTGAATCTATTTCTGAATACACTGCCGCTTTTAGGCATCACACTGCAATACGATTCGGGATGGTCTAAAAAAATATTTTCTGTCATAATATCCTGTGCTGTGGGAATGTTTGTAGACTGGATTGCAATTGCTGCTTTTGGAGATGTTCAGGTCATAAAAAGCGGCTTTGTACAATGTAATGTCATACTGATTTGTGCTGTTCTGTTCCGGCGGTATTATAAAAGGAAAGAGACCTGTCTCTTTCGCTCCAAATATGTCTGGCTTTTGATTTTTACGTCCATCGGAACCGGAGCAATTGGGGTAATGACAGTAGATGAGAATTCACCCTATGATTATATTATTGCAACCATATTGTTGTTAATCAATCTGTTCACTTTCTATGTTTATCATTTGGAACAAGACCGTTGGTCAGTGCAATATCGATTAAAATTGATCGAATCGTCTAATGAGGCATATCGAAATCAGCTGCAGATCGTAAATGAATCTCAGAAAAAAATACGTTTTTTGAAACATGACTTGAATCGTCATATCCAAAAACTGAAACTGCTTTCCGAAAAGGAGAATATGCAGGCAATCGTACAATACCTGAATGAAATGGAAGATGCTGCTGTAATCAAACAAGAGTATGTGAAAACAGGAAACGAAGATGTAGACAGTCTTTTGAATTATGAACTGTCACTTGCCGCCGAATTCGGCACGGAGGTCATTTGTGATGTGAACTTGCCTGAAAATCTGAACATTTCCTCTTTTGACATGACGATCATACTGGGAAATCTGATGGATAATGCGATTGAAGCACTCAGACATTCTAAGAGAAAGCAGCTGAAGGTCAACATTCGACTGCACAAGGGCATTATACGTATTGACCTTGAAAATACCTATGATCCGGTATATCGAAAAAAGCATGATGGCAGAGAACACGGAATCGGTCTTTTGAGTGTAGAGAATACCTTGCAAAAATATCATGGCAAGTTAGATTCGCATACAGAAGAAAATCGGTATTACACAACAGTTGTTTTCTACAACAGTTTGGACGAATGATCCGAAAAATATTGCTTATGAAAAGTTATTTGAAATCCGCTTGACGTTTTAAGTCAGGCGGATTTTGCGTTTCGTACCCAAAAACAATACCACTTGTACCATATTGCATTTCTTCCGCAAAATTTCTGCTATACTAATAATGGGTGGGTCAGTCGAAATCGAAAGAGTAAAAGGAATATGGTAATTGATCTTCAATTACGGATAAGTTGAGGTTTTTATGTCAGAAATTATAAAAATGCAAAATGTAGTAAAGGAGTTCAGAGTACTGAACCGCCGTGAAGGTCTGAAAGGCAGCGTAAAAGACTTGTTCTCACGCAATTATAAGACAATTCGTGCTGTAGACAATATCAGTGTGAGCATTGCACAGGGTGAGATTGTCGGATATCTTGGACCGAACGGAGCAGGCAAGTCTACCACGATCAAAATGATGACCGGTGTTCTGGAACCAACCTCCGGTCAGATATGGATTGGCGGAAATGCTCCATATCAGAAACGCACACGAAATGCACAAGAGATTGGTGTTGTATTTGGACAGCGGACACAGCTTTGGTGGGCATTGCCATTGGTAGAATCGTTTCGTATTCTAAAAGACATTTACCAGATAAGCGACGGGGATTATAACAGTATGCTGGAACTGTATCAGTCACTTGTGGATATTGAGCCGTTGCTGCACAAGCCAGTTCGTCAGATGTCTCTCGGACAGCGTACACTCAGTGATATACTGGCAGCGTTTCTGCACAATCCTAAGATCGTCTTTCTAGATGAACCGACCATTGGATTGGATGTTTCTATGAAGGCTAAGATTCGTACCTTGATTCATGCACTCAATCAAGAGAAAAATACGACTGTGATACTTACAACACATGATATGGGAGATGTGGATGCCCTTTGCCGTCGTATTATCATTATCGACAAGGGGAAAATGTTGTATGATAATGACATTGAGCATCTGAAAGGATTTTTCGGTTCTTATCGCACATTGAAGATTCGCATAGATGGTGATATGAGACATCATGCTGAACGGATACAAAAAGAATTTCCTGCGTTTTCCGTGTCAGCGGACGAGGAATGGATCTCAATTCTAGTAGATGAGGATAGGACAAAGGTAATCGATGTTCTCGGCCAACTTCAAAAATTTCACAGTATTCGGGATATGCAGCTGGAGGAGATTTCTACGGAAGAGGTCATCAAGAAAATATACGAGGATGGTGTATCATGAAATTAAAAAAATACCTCACGCTTACAAGAGCAGGCGTGATAGAATCTTTGCAATTTCGTCTTAGTACACTAATCATGATTGCCGGCAACTTGTTGTATCTGATTATTGTATATTTTCTGTGGAAAGCAATCTATGCCTCGGCAGGAACGGATACTGTCAGTGGAATGACATTCACAGAAACACTCATTTATCTTGTACTTGCTACAGCACTGTTTGGTTTTATGGAAATGTACACGGTGTGGGAGATCGGAAGAAATATTCAGTCGGGAAAAATCGTTTTGGATCTTTTGAAACCCATGAAGTATCGCAGTTATTTGTTTTGGTCATATTCCGGATCCTTTGTGACAAATTTCTTTTTCACCTTTTTTCCAACATTTCTGATTGTAATGTTTGTTACACACGGTGCGGTTCACATAGGTATCAATCTGTTGTTATTTGCAGTGTCAGTGACAATGGCAGTTCTGATAAACTACAGTGTAGATTTTATTGTGGGAACAATTTGTCTTTATACGGAGTCAATATGGGGCATCAATATTATGAAACAGGTGGTTGTTCTTCTGTTGTCCGGAGCAACAATACCGCTGGCTTTCTTTCCAGAGCCTTTGAAGACAATGGTATATCATCTTCCGTTTCAGTCAATCTACAATGCACCGCTTTCTATTTTGCTGTATACTTCGTCGGATGATAAAAGTGTTCTGACAATTCTGGGAACGCAGCTGATGTGGTGTATTATAATGTCATGTCTCAGCAAGCTTTTCTGGAAAGTATCACTGCGGCAAATCACTGTGAATGGAGGGTGATCTTATGCGAAAAAAAGGGTTAGGATTCTACTTGCGTATTTACAGAAAGATTCTGGCACAGGACATAAAAAGCAAAATGAGTTATCGTGCTGATTTTATCATTTCAACAATCGGAATGATATGTACCAATGTCGCAGGATTTATCAGCTTTTGGATACTATTCCGCAACTTCCCGTCTGTCAACGGATGGAACTATTATGAAATGTTGTTTCTCTACGGATTTTCACTCATTGCGCTGACTCCGGTACAGTGTCTGTTTGATAATAACTGGAGTTTAAGAATATACGTTTATTCCGGTGATTTTATCAAATATTGCTTTCGTCCTATCAACCTGTTTTTTTATTACCAGTCAGAAGTCTTCGATATCAAGGGACTTGGGCAGCTTGCGTTTGGCATCGGCACGCTGGCATACGCATGGACAAAAATAGGTCTGGGTTTTACGCCGTTTATTCTTTTGAAAGTCATGGTATTTCTGCTGACTGCGTCACTTATTATGATAGCAATGCCAAATGCAGCAGCTGCAACTTGTTTCTGGATTCAAAATTCTTTCTATGTCCTGGATCTTGTGACACGATTCAAGGATTACGCAAAATACCCGATTACGATATTCAATCCTGTATTTCGGTTTGTATTTACCTTCTTGATTCCGATTGCATTTATCGCATATTACCCAAGTCTTGTGGTACTTCGACCAGATGAAGTACCATTGCTCTCGTGGCTGTCACCGTTTGTCGGAATACTGTTCTTCTGGTTAAGCTATAGATTTTGGATGTATGGTGCTATGAAGTATAGCGGTACAGGTTCATAAAAGGTGTAGGGGATATGCTTTGATTCGTCAATTTTACCGGATCAGATTCCTACTGACAGGTTGCAAAAACAGCCGCACAGGGGATTAGAACAATAATAATTTGAAGTCACTGTTACGGCTAGTGATTTATAGGTATGGGGATGTAGCGGGAATGTAAAAAGGAGCGATTTTGGTCGCTCTCTAATCTTAGACAAATTGGAATTTGATGGGGGTAATAAAATGTTTGAAGAATTAGGAATTAGTTTTGGCACAGCACTAATCGTTTTACTTGCATTATATTTTATAGTTAAGTGGGCTGTCAAAAATGGAATAAAAGAAGCCTATAGGGATATTACAGGGAAAGTCACTATCGAAGATATTGAGCCGGAACAAATAATTGATGAATTAGGTATTGACAAAGAGGGAAAATAGATAAATTCCAATTTGCAGAGAAAAAGATCGACTAAGGATAATATTTCGACTGCCTTTTTAGGCTTTAGTCTTGAAAAAAGTACAGGAACTTGCAAATTTTGCGATTTCTTGTGCGCAAATAATTAAGTTGCGAACATCGTTTCTTCGGAGATTATGATGTGCGATTTTTAAGGAAAGATGCGGCAAAGCGTATCACTTTTCTCACTGCATAAAAATAAAACCAGCCTGAGATTCTGCAATTGGAATCTCAGGCTGGTTATAATTGTTTCATGATAGATTTGGAACATAAGTGTAACACCAAAAGAGTGACAAATACGTCTGATTACTGCATTCTATTTCCCTCATTATACCATATTCCCAAACCGAAAAACAAGAATTGATTCCACAAAAAACAACAGGAGAGCCACTCAAGCTCTCCTGTTATCTTTTTATTCCTTAAAATAAATCTGCCATACTGTTCATGACGTCACGCATATGGTCAAGAGAGGTGTGACAATACAAATCCATGGTAATCTGTACCTGACTATGGCCCAGAATATCGCTGAGGGTTTTCACATTTACTCCACGTTCAATGGCACGGGTGGCAAATGTATGACGCAGAGCATGGAAGTTCACATGATCGATTCCGGCAACTTGGAGCAGGTAGTTCAGCACATCACGCATATGACTCGGCTCTACACATCCGCCCATAGGTGATGCAAAGAGGTAGCCGTTATCCATATAACAACCGCAACACATGGCTTTCTCCTGATCCTGGATCTGCACCCTGTACTCCATAAGCTTTGCAAATACATTGTTGGGAATGGGAATCTCTCGGAAACCGCTTTGCGTTTTTACAGATGCCTCTATGATGTGGGTACAGTGTCCATAGGAAAGGTTGTCGTCCCGTTCTGCCTGGCTCTTTTTGATTCGCTGCAAGGTACGGCTGATTTTCACTGTCTGTTTCTGAAAGTTGATGTCCGACCACTTGAGGGCACAGAGTTCTCCGATGCGAAGTCCGGTGGCAAGGTCAAAGAGGATTGCCACGCCCAGACGGTGCATTCCAATGACCGACAGCAGCCGGCGTTCTTCTTCCAGAGACAGCACACGCATTTCGTTCTGTTCTCTGCGTGGCAGTGTCGTGCCGTCTGTTGGATTGACTGCGATCATACCATTGATGCGAGCCTGCTCCATTGCCTTGTGGAACATATTGTGCATATTTCGCAAGGTCTTCGGGGATAAGCCGCCGCCTCTCTTGCTGCCCGACTGGAACTTCTGATTGTAGAATTCCTGCACCATTGGCGTGGTGATCCGTTGAATGGGATAGCCGCCCAGACTGGGATTGATATGGTTGTAAATGTAGCCCTCGTAGCTGATATATGTGGAAGGCTTGATGGCGTTCTTTGCATAGGTTTGCAGCCATTGTGTCATCCAGTCATCGAGCCGGTACTGGGAGGGTGCAACGTAAGTGCCGGATTGTTTCTTTACCAGAATATCTCGTATTTTGTCTGCCACTTCTTTTCGGGTTTTGCCATAGACAGAACGTTGGATCTGTCTTCCGGCATCGTTGTAGCCATCTGTGTAACGACCTTCCCAAGTCCCGTTGGCACGTTTGCGAATGGAACCTTCGTTATTTGCATTTTTTCTGCTCATGAAACACACCCCTTTACAGTACTTTTCCAGTCGTCTGATTGATCCACTGAAGAAACTGTTCACGCTGTATCTTGTAGCATCGTTTGATCTGAATGGATGGGAAATCTTTCGATCGCATCAACTCATATGCCATGCTGGGGGAGATGTTCAGATAGCCTGCAACATCATTCGTCGATAACACTAGAGGCAGTTCTTCGTTGTTTTTGTAAACCGGTAAATCTTCTTTTTTCATGGGAAATACCACCTTTCTTTTTTTATAGAGATGTTAGGTCGATTGTATTTTTTTAATTTTACATTCCGAAAAAAGAAACCATTTTCCTTGTGGGAAAGCGGTTTCTTTTTGTCAGCGGTGTGTGATTTGCCCTATTCGCAGCAGAACTCCTCTTCGCACCGAACCGCACAAAGCGTCTCCAAAAGCAAATTGCTGTCACACAGCATCTCTTCGATCTCATCAGCAGAGTACCCGTAGTCCAACAGCAAAAGAACATCTTCTTCTGTCACGCCGTAGCAACTACACATCTCCAGCAGCAACTCTTCCTGCTGCGTGTAATATTCCTCCTCCAACTCATTATACCAGTCAGCCCACTTGCCGAACCGAAAGTTTTCCTGCACCTCAAAGGTAGAGCAGGTCAGAAAGCCGTAGCGGTCAATCTTCAAGATCGTCCCCTCTTCCACATGCAACACTTCAAACGGATACTTGTGGAAACCGGCTTTCTGCAATGCCTTTTTCAGAATGCTTTCGGTTGAGGCATAAACGTAAAGTCCCAGCTGTGCAAAGTGGAGCAGGCACATGGGATTGCTGCCCTTGATGATGTAGAGCGTGTTGTCCTCGTCCAAGGCGGTAAAGCAGAAACTGCCCTGCACTAACTCTGCCATGCTTTTAAGCGAGTCGAAGTTCAACTTGCCCTGCTGTTCCAACAACTGTACTGCAATGTAAGAATCTGTCTCGATTTGTGTATTTGGCAAGTGCTTTTCTGTTCTGAGTTCCTTGTCGTTGTACAGCACGCCATTGTGAGCAAAGGCAAAATTGACATCGGCATGACCATAGAACGGGTGATTGTTGTAGTTGAACTTCTCGTTTCCCTGGGTGGTCATTCTTGTGTGTCCCATAACGGCTCTTGTGCCGTTGGGTGCGTTGAACCGCAGTTTGTGGGCAGGTTTCGGTCTTTTGTAGATAGAGACCTTACCACCTTTCACATAGGCAATACCAGACGCATCCGTTCCTCGTTCTTCTGCCGCATTTGCCAGAGCCTGTGTCAGCTTTTTCAACAGCTTGTCCGACACAACACCCTTGTAATCCAGCCAACCAAATAATGCACACATATCAATATTCCTCCGTTTCTTCTACTCTGTCATTGATGTACAGCTGACGTTCTTTCAAGTACTGAATCAATTCTGGCTCTGTGATGTCTGCCACAAAGTCAGACCACGATAACTTCGCAATGGAATCGTCCGTGTTGTACATAGCAGCATCACAGATATGGTTAACCAGCTGAATGGTCGCAATGAACGTGTTGTACTTCAAAGTGCCACGAAACAAGCGAAATTCCACGGTGTGATAGTTGCAAAGGTTCACGGCAGCATATCGACCGTTTCCACCCTTTTTTGCCTTGTCCATGATCGCTTTCGGGGTATGTTCATAGCCGTATCTTGCCGCCCAACGATTCATGGTGTATTCGGAACGGCGGCTGAATTTCAACAATTCATTCCAATGATGTTCCACAAAATACAGGATTCTGGAGATCACCTCGTCCTGTTCTTCCTGGTTGTCGGAAAAGGCGTTGCGGTTCACATGGAGATGCAAGCCGCAGGTGTTTGTCTGATGCGAACGGTAACCTTGATGGATTGCACGGTGCATAATATCTTCCCACGGGAACTCGTTAATGTGATAGTCCATGGTGCAAGGGTGGGAGACCAATTCCATGCCATCGTCCAGCGAGCCGTCTGTCTTGATGTAAAGCAGGTCGGCGTGGGCATTGGCAATGTCCAGCAACTCTTCGGCATAATCATCGTCTCTGCCTGCTCCGTCAATTTCCAGTTCGATGCCAAAGTAACGATTGCCTTCGCCGTAGAAAATAGGATTTGGCTTGTAGCCGTACTCGTGGATCAAATTGTTTTCTTCTCGTTCGTCCTCGTAGCAGTCACGGCAGTATGTTTCACCGTCCAGATAGTAGGCATCGTCTTCGTGCAAGAGAGCATCACAGCAACTGCATCTGGTGTAGTTGTGATGGTAGCAATGACTGCAAAGCGTAATATCGTTATCACCATAGACATCCTCGTCCCAGATGCGTTCCCCACAGCATTCGCAGGTGGTAGTGTGATTCTCCAGGCAGTCAGAACAAATAATTTGCCCATTCCATTCCGTGTAGTCATCGTCATCAATGACACAGCCACAGCACTCACAATACAAGGTTTCTTCCTGTTCGGTTTTTACTTCTTCGCTCATTTGAAATTCCTCCGTAAAATGAAAATAGCCCTACCGATTTTCTTCGGTAGGGCTTTGTGTTTGGGTTTAATATTCTTCTGCTAAGAGCATAGTCGAGTGGTCGATGTCGTCAATGACATAGACCTTTGCGGTAATGGGTTTCTCTGTAGAAATTTGATATTCCTTGCTGTACTCCGGTTGTTCGGAAAAGTGGTGGATGTGCTGTTTTCCATTGAATACATCAAGCTTGAATACCTGGAAATAGTCCCGTTCTTTTGGTAGCTGGTCAATACAGTTCCACAGAAACAATTGCAGCTCTATTGGTATTTCTGCCTGCACACCTCTGGTCAAAAATCGTTTGTTCTGGAACATTCGTATACCTCCTTTCGCTGGTTTGTTATGTCCCTATGCTCCGCCCGAAGGCGGTTTTTCTATGCGGTCGACATGATCGTATCATCAGTACCTGGCACAGATTCACGATAATGATATACAACTGAAAAATGAGAATATGACAAATTTCCTTGAAAGAGCAGGTGGTTTATGGTATAATGAGGATAGATTCAAATTATTGGAGGGAGAACGATGAGTGCAGAGAAACCACATATAATAATTACTGATTCAAATGGTCAAGAACAATCAGATTCATATCAAAATAGTATTTTTGAAAATGTGTCAGAGCAGCAAGAAAAATTGTTTTGTCGAGTTACGTCTTCAGATAATCAACCTAAAAATCAACAACCTAATGTAGAAGCAATACCACAGCAAGAAATGCAATATCAAGAGTGCAACGAAAATATGCAAGATCCGTATTTGTCATCTGTATCTCCAAATGTAATGCCGCAGCAAGGTTCATATAATGTGCCGGCTTATCAAACAGGGCCGTCATCGATGATATCAGCCCCAAATGCAATGCCACAGCAAGGTACATATAATATACCTCAAACTGTGTCAGCTCCTCAGAACATAGTGCAGCCGGCAATGTCAAATTCCAATACGCAGCAGCAAGGAGAACAGAAACAAACATATCGTCATACCTATTGTCCAGTCGTGATGGAAGATTGCAATGCGTGTTTAACGTATATTGCTCAGGCAAATGTCAGTGCAGACAGCCGTTTTTCTGTAAACAGAGAAATGCTTGCTTCTATGATCTGCAAAAACGAACTAAAATCCAACACAACTGAAATTGCTCGTTTGTACATCAATACGGCACAGGATTATGGTACAAAGTACAGAGTAGACGTAGAATATATGGATGCAGAATATCACAGACAGCATCAAATCGTGTTTTTGGATAAGGAAGACTGTATACAGGGACGTATTGTGCAGGTGTTCAAGAAAAATGGAATTTGTTGTTTTAATACCAATCTTTCTCAAAAGAAAATCAGCGATTATCTGTACGACAGAATTCAGGCAAGGCTGCAAAATGAGAAGCATGAACTGCCCACACACAGTGGATTTCAGGAGATAGACGGCAGCTATTGTTTTGTGACCAGTGAGTATTGTGATAAAGAGAAACTTCCAAGAATTACGGAGAAAACCTTTCTGGTTTCCAATCAACTGTACTCAGAAACCGCAGAGTTCCAATTTTACCAACTTGCACAACAGCATTCTTCTGTAAAACAGTTTTTGCTTTTGAATATGCTGCGGATCATTGGACTATTGTCTACACCGTGGATGGAATGTGGAATTCGATGGAGCAGAGTAGTATTTCTCTGCGGTTCCGGAGAAAAGCTGTCCAGATACCTTCAAATTTATGAAAGAGGCCGTGAAATTCAAAGACCGCATTCTGTGAACGTCAAAAAGGAAGAACTGGAGTCTTATTTTAGGGACGAAAAAGATACTGTCGTTATGTTAGAAGATTCTGCTCTTGCTTCGGATTATTTGAAGAAAAACGGCGTGAATGCAGTTGCCTATCTGAACAACGAAATATTTGACCGTATGAATAGCTGCTCTATGGATTACAACTATCTGACTGTGGTATTTTCGGAACGGCTTGGGCAGCTGATGCCTCATGAAAAAGGCCTGGTGTTGCCTTATCAGAATTTTTCTGTACAGTCGGAGATTTCATGGAGAACACTGTTTTCGGTGCTGTACTATTTGGACAAGAAAATTGTTGAGTATGTGTGCAGTGACATTCAGGATTATCGGCAGTTTGTCCGTTCACGCAGTGAAAACTATGCTGCCTTTGCAAAAAGCAATTCTGTTGATGGCAATGTTTTTTCCTGCCTGATGATGGCATACGATGTCATTGTCAAGCAGTATCAAAGCGTAGAACAATTGGTGTCTCGTGTAGAAATGCAGGAATATCTGTTTACAGTGATTCAGGAATCAGAACGCTCTTATAATGGCGGGAGTATTGCAGAGGAGTTTCAGGAAAAGCTCAATGCAATGCTGGTAAATCGGGAGTTGGAATTGGTTGAAAACTCCTGTCTGAACCAGTGTTATGGAACGTCGGGAACAGTACCGATTTTGTATCATGACGAAAATTGGCTGTATTTCCCCGCAGAGACCTTTGAATACCTGGCCTCCAAAGTGACTCTTGCCAATTGTGTGGGAAATGTACGAAAAGCATTGAAGGAAAAAGGCTGGCTGCGGATGTCGGAGAACATGACCTATAAGGCAACGCTGTATGATACCTGGTACAACGGAAAGGTCAATGTAACTGCTGTCAGCGATACGATTCTTTCAGATGCGGCAGCTCAAATGCAGCTGGGCGGTATGTTTAACTTTACACCATACAGTGCAGAGGATGCAGGAAAACGAATCCTGCTGGGGAAAGACGAGAAAGACCGGAATGTCTACTGGAGCATTCAGCATGAGGATCTAATCAATCGGCATATGCTGGTGAACGGAACTTCTGGCTCTGGAAAAACAACAGCAGTGAATCAAATCGTAAAAGAACTGTTCCGACAAGGACATCATATCGTATACCTGGACTTTAGTCATAGCTGTACCCCAAAACAACTTGCAAGTCATGGCATAGAGGAAACATTTCAAAAAGACAATATTTTGAGATCTCGGCTTGAGTCGGTTTTGGAAAATCCAGAGGAATTGACGAGTGCATTGGAGATCGTGCAGGAAGAAAATTCGATTCTGTTGTTTGAAACAGAAACCTACAGCGATGAAGTGGAATCGTTTCTGACGCTACTATACGAGACGATTTTGGCAAGAGAAGAACTGGAGATTTTTCTGGTGATCGATGAGGTGCATGAACTGAACTATGCCAAGGGAAGTCCGTTGTACCTCATCATGGAAATGGGTCGAAGAAACGGCATCTCTCTGATCAGTATTTTTCAGGGACCGCATCAGACAAAGCCTAAGCAATACAGTATGATGAACCAATCAGATATAAAGTTAATATTCAAACTAACAGATCATAAGGATGCAGAAGACGTTGCAAAATCTGACGCACTGAAGCCGCCTGGAAAGTTTATTGAGAAGATCCGAAAGCTTGCAAAACACCATTGTCTTGTGATCGGAAACCTGGAAGACAGCGACGGAGAGCTTGAAAATGACCGGTTTGTAGAGGTCGCAGTACCAGAGATCTAAATGTGAGGAGATGCCGTGGAGCATCTCCTTTTTTGTTGAAGTTGTCTAAAAAAGAAAAAATAGTTCCAGAAAACAAAAATGAAATCAGAATATAGCCTTTGAATTACGGCATATACCATGAAATATATGATTTGAATTTTGAAAACTGGAACTGAAAAAAGATTTTATAGAAAATACAGACACGCAAGCGGTTGGGTAGTATATAGCATAAGTGTGAGATACTTGACAGCAGGGAAGAAGGAAGATGACACTTTATGAGTCGTTGTTCGTGATTCCGTGGACTGATCCCGATGTGTTCTGCTTGCGAGTATTGGTGTCTGTTTTCAGTTTTACTGCCTGCTCTATGTTGTCTGTTCTATGATCTCTAATATCTATTTTTATTCATATTTATACTGGTAGAGGCATCTTATATCCAGGTGATAAACGGAAGAAGACGGCTTACAAAAAGAGTCTGTACACTTTTTCATGATTTCGAATAGAAACGATTTACGGAAATTTCACTCGTGTCAGACCGCCTGTTGAGATGGTTACAGGAGCTGTTTTTGAATCGGTATCGTTGCTGGATGCGATTGCAGAGACCGTATGTTTGACATAACAGGTTCTGGTACTTCAAAGCTGGAAGTCTCTCTATACCAAACCGAAACTATGGTGAAAAATGCACAATCCCCTAATATATATTAGGGAAATGCGCAAAAATCCCCATGTTCCAGAATTGAGTCACTGGTTACAATATGATTGCCTGATAGACCGGAAATCTTGCAAATACCTTTACCGTGCAGGGATACCGCAGAAGTCTTGCTCTGCCGATTGCTTGTTCCAGATGTGATTCCAGCATCCACAGGTGAATCTTGCGGAGGGTATCTGATGAAAAGGTTTTAATTCTGAAATCATAGCCGTTGTAACTGGTTCTCATGGACTGCATGGGATACGTCTCTGCCCGCATTCCAGCCGCCATGCCGTAGAGAATGTACACCACATCAGAAATATTGGGGAGACCGATCACGGAGATGTTTTTTCCTTCCAGACAGTTCAGTCCCTCGATTGCACCATAGTGATACTTGGTGTGAAATGCGTTCTCCGCACATAGAAAGGTGATAACGGCATCACTGTCCAATCTCTTTTTCATCTTGTCGATCATTCCCTCCTGTGCCAGTGCATATCTACTGTAGGTAGATGATGTGTCCAGTTCCAGTCTGCCTTGATATGCTGCCATCTTGCATGGATAATCATACACATTTGCCATAGTGTACATCCGGTAAATATCTGCCTGTGCAGTAGCCGAGAGAATGACTGCTTTCTCACAGGACAAACTCTTTCTTACCACAAAGCTTGTGGTTGTTCCATCGTTATGGACGCATCTGGAACTGCACAATGCCGAGATGTCGCCTTCGATGGATTCAAAGATCTGGAAGCGTTCCATCTCCACATCAAATGCAGGGCATTCTTCTTTGGTGAATTTCTGATAGTCTCTGGTCAGGAGAACCTTCTGGAGCTTTTCATAAACCGGTGCGGACAGGAACGGCTCGTGCATCACACGCAGGATGTCTTCGTTGGAGATGGATTTTACCGATACCATAGCACGTAGAATATCCTCGTCTATGAGAACCGTTCTGCCTTGAAACAAACTGCTGTTCTTGTTTTCCAGCAGAATTCGTTCGTGAGTTGTAATGATGTTCCCGTCATAGGTCTTAATGGCTGCGAGATCATCAAGGTAATTTCGAATTGCTGCCGTTTCTGTATCTGATGCTGATTTGCTGTATTCTGTCAGATAGTTTCCCACATATGCACCTGCTCCGATGCGGTACAGATGCTCTAACTCACCCTTTAATTCTTCTGAAAAGCAGGGTAGTTCCGGCGTACAGCGAATGTCCTTTACCCCAAGGCAAAGGGCTTTGGCATAGATCTCAGCTTTTAACTGATGTGTCGGAACAGCGATCAGGAACTTCTCATTCGGATGTGTCTGGATGTATTTCAAGTAGAGGCTGGTCTTGCCGATGCCTGTCTGTGCTTTAAGGATATGCAAGCCAGTTTCTTGAGAACGGATGGCTTTCAGGAACTGGTTTCCCAGATCAAGTTCTGCTTCTTCGATAGAAACATACTCCTGCTTTTGTATCAGCAGAATCGTGCTATGTCCCGGCTTAGCGGTCAGAACCATGTTTTTGGCATGGAGGCAGTCTTTCTCATAAGGGCAGGTATGACAGCTGGCGGGCTGATAATCCATTTCTATGAGCATATGCAGAATCTGTCCCCAGTTTCGTTGGTGATAGGATTCATGGCCTGCGTTCTGTTCAGATTGCAGAATATGCAGGAACTGTGTTTTTCCTTTTTCAATATTGATCAGGTTGGTTGCAATGTGAAGCAGTTCTGGATAGTAGTAATATTCTGAACCATCAAAAAAGTCTCTGTAAAGCCGGCATCTGTCATACAGCGTGTTCCAGTCCAGATTTCGTGTTATTTGTCTTCTGCCGTTTTTGGGCTTGTCAGAGGCATGAGAACGGGCAGTCTGAGGACTTGATTCTGAAATAAAACTGCCTTGATCTGTTGTAACGGGGTGATTCTTTTCAAAGCGAATATGATTGGCGGTGTAGAACTTTTGCAGTTCTCTGGTATAGTGTTTGTTGTCGTATTTGTCAGCCATATATGCGGCGAGGGCGAGGATGATCTCTCTCTGTGAAATTTCGTGCGGCTCATCTGCAAGGTATCGCAGACCTTTGCCGCCAAAAAACAACCGTGCAGAATCTTTGCAGGCCTCATCGCAGTTTTCGAATATTTTCATAAAGATGCTTACCACAGATCTTGCGGTAAATGAATCTGTAATTTTATGCTGCAACGCAAAGACGACTCGGAATTTTTCATGTTCTGCTGTATCGGAAAATGTCCGGTATGCAAAAAGTATTTTCAGGTGATAGTGTTCTGCTTTCTGCTGTATGATATGGAACGGAACGCCATTGTCAAAGTCAAGACCGATCAACTGCTGGGATTTGAAATTCTCTGCTTTGCGTTTGCCGTGATATACAGCAGGGCAAAAAGAACAACCAGCTTCTCCTACGGCATGTGCAAGCTCTTTGTAGTTCATCTGTGTTTCTGCTAGATGATTACTGATGTTTCCAATCTCTGTACCGGTCGGTTTTGTTGTGTGCATTGTGTCATGAAAGGATATATTGTATTGATACATCACAAGATCAACTCCTATCTGATTTTTATAGAATAGTTCAGATCGTGTTATTTTTGATTTTGATGCAACATATCTATAAATCTCTTTGCAGGTTTGAGTGTAATAATAACCTGCCTTCTTGAAAAAACAAGCATTTCAAAATGAGGAGAGGTGATGAAACAGACAGAAATAAAAACGATGTAAAAAGCAAGGCAAATAGAGAAAAGGCAAACTTCGAATATCAGTGATTTAGAATACAGAGAGTGGCTGAACCATAGAGGAGAGCAGAAATGCGGGACATATGGTTCAGCCGGGGTGTTTGGGACAGCTGCTTTCTGCCCAGACATTCCCTCTGGAAAAACGCCAAGTCCCTCACTCCTCTAAGGCACCTGCACGGCAGCAGTGCAGGCAAAGAAAAGCCCGAAAGCATTTGTTTGCTTTCGGGTAGTTTTCGTTAGGATTCCATTTTGTGTGCGATGTAATCTGTGATGGATTTTGCCGGAACTTTGTAGCGGTTGCCTTCCAGAAAACCTTTCAGATCACCTGATTTTATGAGCTTGTAGAATGTACTTCGTCCGATTTTCAGGACATCCATAACCTCTTCTCGTGTAAGGATCTCTTCGTCTGTAAAACTACGGTTCATAAGAACGACCTCCTGTTATTTTGAATCAATATATCGCTGTAATTCTTCACCGCTGATAATGGTTTTTCTGGGGCTGATTTTCTTTGCGACCAGTGCTTTGGTGTGTATCAGCTTGTACACAGTATCCACGCTGACATTCAGCACAAAAGCAGTTTCTTTTACTGTGAGAAATTGTTTGAGTACTTCCAAATGAAAATACGACATAAATGACACCTCCTTGATTTATTATGAATATGTTCGTATTTTCAAGGGCATTTTGTGCTTTTTTCGTTTGTGCCTATGGAAGTGTGGGTTCTTTCATTTGTTGTTGCAGGCTTTGGAGGGTTTTATGGGATTTTTGCGGATTGTTTTGTGTAGGGGATAAGAGGCAATAGAGGATGTTGGGTATCTTTTTTATGGGAAAATGCTTTTTAGATTGTGGTGAAAACCAAGTACAAGACAATAAAAACAACAAGAGGAGCAGGCGTAAAAACCTGCTCCTCGTTTTGCATCTATTCCGTTTTTTACTTGGTGATATTGGTAACAATGGTTGTGCGAACTCCGTTTTTGCTGCTGCTTTGTATGGTATAGGGGAGGGAAAGTGAAGACAGAAATGCGTTCAGTTTTGCCTCCGGGAAGAATCTGCTTGTGTCTTTCCACTTATCGTCCAGAATTCTGCCGTACACAAGTTTATGCAGCGTGTTGATTTTCTGCTTTAGTGTTTGGAGTTGGTCAAAGGAACCGTTTTCGTCTGGAGAAACCAGTGCAAGGGGTGTAAGTGTTTCCAGATATGCAGCCAACTGAACTTTCGCGTCTTCTATGATCTCTTGGAAAGTTTGCGGTGCGTTGATTTTAGGGACTGCAGCAGACGGTTCTTTTCCGGAAAGATGAGACAGCAGAATTTCAATATATGATTGCTTGGGGTCAGTCTGCATTTTTTGCAGCAGATATAAAGAAAAGCAGATCTGATAATATGCGTGATAGCAGGCGGGAAGATTGAAGAATCTATTTGCGTCATTTTGCCCTGCATGGGCTCTTGCCATGACATTCAGACTCTGGTGAATACTCTCCTGAAGGAAATCCAGAACCTTTTCGACGTTGGCATCTTCAAAATATACCCGAACGGTTTCATTCGGAGTACGTTGTTTGACCTGGAGCATTTGCTTTATAGAAGAAATCGATGCAAATGGGAGTACAATGTTTTTGAGTGTTGGGTCTGTGATAGAGAGATTGCTGCATAGTTTGGTTTCAACAATGAGAACACGGCAATTTGGTTTTTGTTGTTGTATCAGTTCCTCATAAGCAGCTGCATCTTCTTCGTACAGGAAGCAGGCATCGATATGACTTCCTTGGAGCTGAGCCTCTAGTCGAATACCGTCTACAGCAGTGTTGACAAAGACCAGCCATTTTTCATATGCTGATTTTTTCTGGATTTCCGGACAGATCGCAGTGAGATTTTCATACAAGACAGGCTCAAGAAAAGTGTAATTCATAGGAAGTGCCAAAAGCGTATTTGGATTCGGTGAAAATTCCTTGGAAGACAGATTGATCTGCTGGAAAAAATCATAAAATTCTTCCATAGAGTTAGATAAAAAAATCTTTGATGGATTCGGAAATGGGTTTGGAAAATAATCTTTTAAAAATAAATCTGCAAAATAATTGAGGTTATCATCCCAGGAGTCATTTAATATACACGCAGCATCCAGGAAAAAGAGATATCTGGATTGTCCGCAGAAGAAGAAAAATGCCTGATCCCTATTTCTGCATTTTGCTGCCGCAACATCGTATGGAATCACCATTATATTCGATTCAGAATTTAAGAACTTATCGAGCGAATCGGATCCTGTAATTTCTGAAGGTGTTCTGTATTTCCTTCCAGAAAAGATGACAATTCGTTGGTTCGGATCATACGCTGAGAAATACTGAATCAATGTATCAAGAGTTTCTTTGGTTGAATCTGCGGAAAGAAAGACCTTTTCCTGTGGTTTCCAGCTGCTTACAATTTTTTCTGTTACAGCATCTTTAAAACTATGATATACGGTAGAATTATCGGTTGAAAAGGGAAAAATATCTCTTTTTTGATTTGAATGTATCAGTAGTTCGTTGATTTCTCGAAAGCGTGAAAGTAAGTCAGTAGACTCTGTGTGGATAGCTTTTTTCTGCTGGTCAACGGTAACATATCTGTTCGTGACTGCATTAAGAAACTCTGGATATGATGAGTAGTTTTTGGACTGTAGTTCTTTGTGAGAAAGCAGATGTTTAGAAATTGCTTTCCATGTTTCCTTGTCAGATGCGATGTCACAAAGATCAACTGCACCCGGATAAGATAAGTATTGATCGATCCAACCATAGATCGGTGGTGCGTCATAGATCGGTGGCGTGGTATACATTTTATTGCTCCTTTTTTGTCAGTTTTCGTTGCTTCTGGGGTACGGTTTAATTTGGTCGGTGATGCCAAGCAGATAGTCCGTGCTGGTGTCGTAATATTCTGCAAGAAATATCAGCGATTCCAGCGGAATTTCTGTTGTGTGGGATTCATAGCGGGAGTAGGTCTGCTGGGAACATTTCAGAAGCTTTGCCATAGCAGCCTGAGACATATCCCTCTCCTCTCTCAAATCCCGCAAACGTAAGTGTAATTTCAAGAAAACTCACCTCGTAGTTTGGTATGTTTATTATACCATATTCAGAAAGTGCGTATTTGATTTTACTTGAAAAATGAGTAAAATAAATGTTTTGAAGCTTCCGAGAAAAGTTTAGGATATTGCCAAATGTTTTGCAAAAGGAGATGAGAATGGATTTGTAAATAGAATAGAGCAGGCAAAGTCCTGCTCCTCCTTTTGTATAAAAACACAGGATCTTGCGGCAAATTTCTTGATTTGCCATTGCGAGTATGATATAATATGTACAAAAGGGCAAGATACATAAGTGTACCCATAACAGCAAAAAGGAGTACAATGAATGGACATTATCGCTTTGATCGGAGAAACCACAGAATACGACAAGAAACAGGCAGTCGAAGCCAAGAAACCGAAGAGCTGGTGTAAGAGCATCAGTGCCTTTGCAAACGGACGGGGCGGAAAGCTGATATTCGGGATTGCCGATGACAACACGATTATCGGACTGGAAAGCGCTGAAAAAGATGCGGAAATTATCAGTGAACAAATAAAAGTGCACCTGAATCCAATCCCGGAGTTTACACTTTGCTTTCAGAAGTTGGAAGGCAAAACGCTGATGATTGTGGAAGTTTATGCAGGTGAACAGACACCTTACTACTATTCTGGTGATGGAATGCTGACTGCATTTATCCGCATTGGAAATCAGAGCGTTCAGGCTACACCACAGCAGTTGAGTGAGCTTGTACTAAAAGGCAGCAATGCAACCTATGACAGTCTGCCGTCGAAGTATCAATTTGACGATATGGCATTTACCAAGTTGAAATCTGTATTCTATCAGCAGACCGGGCATTCCTTTGCAGAATCTGATTATGAGTCATTTGGATTGATCGACGAAAAAGGCAATCTCACCAATGCCGGAGCGTTGCTTGCAGATGAATCTCCCATAAAGCAATCCAGGTTGTTCTGCACACGTTGGAATGGACTGGATAAGGCTGACGGTGTGGTTGATGCAATAGACGATACCGAAATTTCGGGCAGTATTATTATCTTGCTGCAAGAGGGTTTGGCATTTGTGAAACGTCATTCCCGCAAAATGTGGCAGAAAACAGCTGACGGCAGATTAGAAATGCCAGACTACCCAGAAAGAGCAGTTCTGGAGGGAATTGTCAATGCAATCATTCACCGTAACTATAATGAGATCGGCTCGGAGGTTCACATTGATATTTTTGACGATCGGCTTGAAATATACTCACCGGGCGGAATGTTTGACGGTACAAAGGTTCAGGACAGAGACTTGATGAATGTTCCGTCAAGGCGAAGAAACCCTGTGATTGCTGATGTTTTCAATCGCTTGAAATACATGGATCGGCGTGGCAGCGGATTCAAAAAAATCCTCTCCGCTTATAAAACACTTCCGAACTATACAGAGGGGAAAAAGCCTGTTTTTACATCGGAATATGATTGCTTCTTTTTAACAATGTGGAATATGAATTATGGTGTGGTGGCGGATGTTGAAGTAGGAAACGGAGACACTCAAGAAAAGGCCAAAGAAAAAGCCCAAGAAAAGACCAAAGAAAATCACAACGAAATTCAGGACAGAATTCTTAAACTAATAAAAGAAAATCCCCAGATTACAATCGCTAAAATATCCGAGAGCCTTGCAATAACCAATGATTCCGCTAGGTATCATGTTAAGAAGATGAAGAAAGACGGGGCGATCGAACATTGCGGTTCCACAAAACGTGGGTACTGGAAAATAAAATAACAGAGATGCAAGAACGAACACGAGGTGAAACACATGAACCGCTGTTTTAACATTACCGGCTGCTGTAATCCACAAGAACACTACATGGTCAATCTGGACCACCGCCTTGCACAGATCAAAGAGATGGTAGACAAGGGGCAGTACTTTTGTATCAATCATGGACAACAGTATGGAAAGACCACGATATTGAAAGCCCTGCAAGCGTATCTAAAAGAGGAATATGCAGTTATCAGAATTGATTTTCAATTTATCAGCACATCAGAGTTTGCAACAGAAAGTGTCTTTGTCAAGGCACTTGCACGGCTGCTCTGGAGTTGTTATCGCAGAGAAATGCCTGGCGAAATCGAAGAGCAGGTCAAACAAATAAAGCAGAGCCTGAATCATACTGAAGTGGACTTATTTACGGTTCTAAGCAGATGGTGTGCGGTGTCGTCAAAGCCAATTGTGCTGATGGTGGATGAAGCAGATCATCCTGGAAACAGTCAGACTTTTCTCGACTTTTTGGCACAGCTCAGAGGTCGTTTTCTTGCCCGAAACAAACGTCCGACATTTCGATCGGTTATTTTGTCAAGTGTTCATGATGTACGAAATCTCCGCCCACCCACGGAGGATAGATATGGTATTCCGTGGAATATTGCCTCTGCTTTTGAGATCGACATGAGTTTCAATGCGCATGACATTGCCGGAATGTTGACGGAATACGAGAATGACCATCATACTGGCATGGATATTCAGAAATTGTCCCAGTTGATCTACGATTATACTTCTGGTTATCCGGTGCTGGTGTCGATGATTTGCAAATACATGGACGAAAAATTCGGTTGGCAAACAGAAGGCGTTTCAGATGCTGTAAAGTTGATTCTAACGGAACATAACCCTTTATTTGAGACACTTATTTACACCTTTGAAAGCAGCCAGAATCTTTACGACTATTTGTATCAGATTTTGATTCTGGGCAAAAGGTTTCTCTATACACCAGATAATTCCATCACTCGTTTGGCAATGACGTATGATTTTTTGAAAGAAGAAAACGGTTGTGTTGCAGTTGCCAATCGTATCTTTGAAATGCGTCTTTACAATGCGATTCTGACATCAAATGAAATGCAAGAAACACCGATCTATAAAGCCGGTGAACGGGACAAAAACCAGTTTATTTAAGGCGATTAGTAGTATAGCAATCATAAACCTGCGTATTATCCTATTTTGAACAATGTGCAAACCTGCGCATTATCTCAAATGGTGCTGTTATGATACTAAAATGTATAACAAGCTGCTGACACTGAAAACCAAGTTGAACTGTGAAAGACTATTTTGTGAAGCACATGAACGATCATGACGGGTAAGCGTATTCCATCGAATCCATCAAAGTTATCTGTCTAATTCAAAAATCGATATAAAAAATGTAAAATCGCAAATTTGCATTGACTATTTCATATAAATGTGGTATAATAAATAACACAGGATAGGAGGCATCACGATGAATGGAGCAATTGTTAGGATAGAACAAGTTGAGATTCGGAATTTCAAGAATGTAGTACACGGAATCATTGGATTCAAAAATACACACAAATCGTACAAAGCAAGTGTGCTCGGACTTTATGGGCAGAACGGTTCCGGAAAGACAGCCTTGATCGATGTGATCGACATCTTGAAATATGTCTTGAGCGGACGTTCTGTGCCGACATCTTATGGTGCTTGCATTCATATTGATGCAGACTATGCACAAATACAGTATAAACTGACAATGGAGAATGCCAAAGAACAAGTGAAATACGATGTGGTCTATCAGTTTAAGCTTCGCAAAGAATCCTTGTCACCGGATGAGATAACCGAAATGCAGCCAAAAGACACATTTCGTGTGGTGGTATTTGATGAGGTGCTGAGTACAGCTTACCAGGATGCAGCACAAAGCCAGCGGCTGCAGAAAATTATTGATACCAATGCAAAAGAAACTGCCTTTCTTCCAAAAGTAAAATACGACATTTTCACAGGCGGAAATAAAGCAGTTGCCACAGATCTATTGGTTGCCAAAAGAATGGCTGAGCAGACTGGTCGTTCCTTTATATTCTCCAAAGAGTGCCGCAAAATTTTTCATGAAAACTGCAAAGAGAAGTATCTGACATTTTTGATAGACCGTTTATCTGAATACGGAAAGTCGGAACTGTTTGTCATTGATACCAAAAATACAGCGATGATTAGCCTGAGCAATCTTCCGTTGGCATTGAAATATCATGACGACCAGATCGGAGCTTTTGGTGAAGTTCCCATTCCGTTGTGGGATGCCGGTACAATTCCGTCACAGGTATTGGAACTTCTGCAAAAAGTAATTGCCAATATGAATATCGTCCTGGAACAACTGGTTCCAGGCTTGACAATCGGCGTTGTGAATCTTGGGGAGCAGCTGTTAGAAAGTGGTGCAAAAGCGAATCGAATTCAGCTGGTTTCTTTGAAAAACAAGAAGGCAATCCCACTTCGTTTTGAATCGGAGGGAATTAAAAAGATTATTTCTGTTTTGCAATTGCTGATCGTCGTCTATAACCAGCCATCAATTACCGTTGCAATTGATGAACTGGATGCAGGCATTTTTGAATATCTGCTGGGTGAACTGCTCCGGATTATTTCGGAAAAGGGAAAGGGACAACTGATCTTTACTTCACACAATCTTCGACCGCTGGAAACAATAGATCGTGGATTTGTGGCGTTTACTACAGTAAATCCGGAAAATCGGTATATTCGAATGACAAATGTCAAGAACAGCAATAACCTGAGAGATTTCTACTATCGGGATATTACATTGGGCGAGCAGAGTGAAACGGTGTACGATCCCACCAATAATTATGAGATTGCACTTGCATTCCGGGAGGCAGGTGCAATCTTTGTCCCTTAAAATATGATTTTTATTCGTTTTGAAATTATCTCAGGTGTCCGCAAGAAAATGATGAGAGCAGTGATAAAACATTGTGATCTGTCATCACAGAAAATGTTGTGCCTATACAAGCAAACGTATCATATTATTGTTGTAATTGCTCTGGCGATATGGTATAATAGAAGTAACAAAAATCTACACACGAACACGAGGTGAAACATATGGAACGGTATTTCAACATCACCGGATGCTGTAATCCGCAGGAGCATTACATGGTCAATCTGGACAGCCGCCTTGCACGAATCAAAGATATGGTGGATAAGGGGCAGTACTTCTGTATCAATCGAGGACGGCAGTATGGGAAAACTACACTTTTGGATGCATTGCAAAGCTATCTGCGAAATGACTATACAGTAATTTCTATGGATTTTCAGGCACAGATGAGTGTTGCAACGTTTGAGAATGAAAAAACTTTTTCCAATGCTTTCATTGACGCTTTTGTGGAAACTGCGATGTTTTCTGACGAAACTGCATTGATGGAAATTGCGAAGAGAGAGCTGACTTCTGTTACAAATTTGGTGGAGTTGTTCCGTAAGCTTAGTGTTGTCTGCAAATTGAATGATAAGAAGATTGTGCTGATGATCGATGAGGTAGACAGTGCCAGCAATAATCAGGTGTTTCTGGACTTTTTGTCGCAGCTCAGAGGATATTATCTGATTCGCAACAAACGTCCAACCTTCCAATCCGTCATTCTGGCAGGTGTTCATGACATTCGAAATCTTCGTCAGAAAATCCGACCAGATGCAGAGCATAAGCACAACAGCCCGTGGAATATAGCCTCTGCCTTTGAGATCGATATGAGTTTTAACGTGCATGATATTGCCGGAATGCTCACAGAATACGAGAATGACCACCATACTGGTATGGATATTCCAAAGCTGTCCCAACTGATTTACGATTATACTTCTGGTTATCCGGTGCTGGTTTCGATGATTTGCAAGTGTATGGATAAAAGTGGGAGTTGGGATGATCCTTCCTTTGAAAATGCTGTCAAATATCTTATCAGAGAGAAAAATCCTCTGATAGAATCGCTGATCAACAAACTGGAAGACGACAAAAACCTGAGAAATCTACTGTACAATGTCTTGTTTTTGGGGCAGAAGATCTCTTATAATATCGACAATGTTGTAATTGAAAATGCTGCAATGTATGGCTTTATTTCCAACAAAAACGACTGCGTTTCTGTTGCCAATCGCATCTTTGAAACGAGAATTTACAACTGGTTTATTTCACAGGAGGCAACTGATAGCCGGATGTATTCCGAAGGTGTCAACGACAAAAATCAGTTTATTCAGTGCAATCAGCTGAACATGGAAAAGATTCTGGAGAAGTTTATCCGCCACTTCAACGACATCTATGGCAGTCAACCAGATAAGTTCAAGGAAGAGGATGGCAGAAAGCTGTTTTTGCTGTACCTGCGGCCGATTATCAACGGTACAGGCAATTATTATATTGAGGCACAAACTCGTGACCAGAAGCGAACCGATGTCATTGTGGATTATCTGGGAAAACAGTATATCGTGGAACTGAAGATCTGGCGTGGCGAGGAATATAACACTGAGGGTGAAAAGCAGATTGCTGAGTATCTGGATTACTATCACCTTGACAAGGGCTACCTGCTGAGTTTCAACTTCAACAAGAACAAGCAGACTGGTATGAAAACGATTCAAGTGAATGGAAAGACGGTTGTTGAGGCTGTGGTGTGAAAACAGAAATGATTTATGGAGCAGGTGTAAAAGCCTGCTCTTTTGGCATATGCTGATGGTTTGACGGTCAGATCACGTTATTTTGGTATGAGTTTAATAGTAACCGCCAACCAGACCAGCGGGCAAAAAAAATGAGCCGAGATCAACCTCGGCTCAAATCCCGTATTCGGTTCATCACAATGAATTGCAGTGAGTAACTGTGAATTACTGTGCGGTGAAATACTGTCAATTACTATGAAATACTGTGGATGAGAAGCTGTCACTTAACCTCAGCCATGTTTTCAACGATCTGATGATATGTTCTGTGGCAGGTTTCAGGCAGAGTAGCACTCCACGGCATGATGCTGTCAAGCTGTTCTTCTGAAGGTGCTGAGCCAGAGAAGGCAGAACCAGCTTTCGCACAAAAGGTAATTCAGGTGACGCTTTGAGAAACACTCAGCGGTACGATCTGCTGCAAAGGCAATTCCGCTCGTTTCAGCAGTTCTTTTCTCACCACATTCAGGCGTGAGTAGTATGTGTGCTGGCTGATCCCCTTTTCCTTGCACCACGCTGTTACGGTCATACCGCTGCTCTGGCATTCCTGTATCTGCTCTGCCCACTCCCTGTGACGAAGCTCGGTTTTTACTTCTCTGATCGTTGGCATATTTTCAGCTCCTTTCGGGGTAAATCCCTTTGGAACTATTTTATCGCTTTTTTAGTGCCGAATCAACGTTAGGGTGTGGTTGGCGGTTACTTTTCATCCAGTTCTATGGTAGAGTAGATGCAGTTCATTTGTTCGCAAACCATCAAAGCAGCACCGCTGCACTGACCTTCGAAAGATGATCGGTATAAGGTGTACTTGTGGAGGCCTATGAAAAATTGCTTGATTTTTCAAAAAAATATAGTTATATCAAATTTGAAAAACTAAAGTGATATAATATCAATATCAAAAGAAATAAAACCTATTTTTATAGGAGGAAATTCAAATGGCTCAATTAGGATTGTTTCGGGCAATTGCTCGAATTTACACCAATACACCAGAAGCACAGGCAATTTTGCAGCAGCTGCGGAAACTGTTTCAAGATGCTGAGGAGAAGAATGCGGTTTCACAGGAAGATGTTGTGTGGAGTGAATTTTCTGAGGATGTGCAACCGGACTACACAGAGTATCATCTGAAGTCGGGATACAGCTGTCTGTGCAGATGGCTGACTTTTCAGATCAGTGGCATTTTAAGAAAAATCGAAGCACTTCACAATGGCTCTTACGCCCTGATGTCCGGCAGTGCTGATCTTAGCAGTTTCTGCTGGTCGTGTGGTGCAGTAAGCTCTCAAAAGCTTCCGCTTTCGGAATACAACGGAAAAACAGAATGGGGTGTCGATGATGCTTTTACGGCAGAAATCACCATGAATCTGAAAGGCTGGATGGAGCTTTTTCAAACGAAAAAGGAAAACGTGCTTGCACATATGATAAAATATTACAGCTGTTCATGGGTGTTTGATGAAAAAACAATCAAAATCCTCAAAGGCAAAAATCCGGACAGTTTTATCGAAGAACTGTACTATATGAGAGGTGAAGAAGAGTACCTTATATTCGATTCAGGTGTGTTTTTGGGCTATCGTGAGCCGGATCCGCAAAAACGCTATGTTCCTTTCGAACAGTTTGAGTGTCATGAAGAGGATCGGATTCGTATAGAAGTTCGTGCATCTATGTATAATTTCACAAAAGATACGATTACTTTTGCGCGGGAAGATTTTTATGATTCTCTGAAATTCCTGCAGCAGTTCGACAAAGACGCATTGCTCCAGATGCACTTTGTAAATGTTATGTACGATGATTTTGACAATGCGATCTATAGAAACGAAATGACCGGAGATTTTACGACATTACGCTTTCGGACCGGTGCGAATTGGTTTGAAGAACCGGTGGTAGAAGTTCCGCTGATTGGAACAGAACCAACTGACAATGTATGACCGAAATGCAATTCACGGTATATAATCAACAGCATTTTTCAGCAAATTTCAAAATAAATCTTGATTTTAGTCATAAGAAAGTGTATAATAGTGGTATTGAATTTGTAATGATAAAAATATTTTAGGAGGGCGTTTCCAAAATGAGCAATAACAGTGATTTTCAGATTGAAGATGGTGTACTGATAGAGTATACTGGTAAGGATAAGGATGTTGTGATTCCGGACAGTGTGACCAGTATTGGAGAAAATGCGTTTTATTGGTGTGGAAGTCTGACCAGCATCATCATTCCGGACAGCATGACCAGTATTGGAGATTCAGCGTTTTATGAGTGTAAAAGTCTGACCAGCATCACCATTCCGGACAGCGTGACCAGTATTGGAAGATATGCGTTTTATGGCTGTACAAGTTTGACCAGCATTACGATTCCGGACAGCGTGACCAGTATTGGATACGAAGCGTTTTGTGGCTGTAAAAGCCTGACCAGCATCACCATTCCGGACGGCGTGACTAGTATTGGACATTGTGCGTTTTATGGCTGTAAAAGCCTGACCAGCATCACGATTCCGAACAGCGTGATCAGTATTGGATATAACGCGTTTTGTGGCTGTAAAAGCCTGACCAGCATTATAATAACAGATTTAAAAGCCGCTGTCCGG
>OCPQ01000159.1_pt1 | contig 56503 bp, 42 predicted proteins | sample 1538251 | NCBI WGS metagenome assembly OCPQ01 (sample SAMEA2580249, study PRJEB22360) | human gut metagenome | biome: human gut; feature: human-associated habitat; material: faeces | place: Denmark | collected 2008/2010 | reverse complement strand
AAATTTTATATATAATAAATTTCTTATATTATGATATCATGTATATATTCTCAGCGCAATTTTGTTTATATTACAAATGTTTTATTTTTCTTCAAACTAAATTTTATGTTATAGCTAATTATTCAAAAGCAGCTAATATTATGAATTATTTTAAATTTATTAAGCATAATAAAAATGTCGTTTCTCGGGAAATTTTAATAAATATAAAAATCCCGGACAGTAATATGTCCGGGATTTTTATATTTATATTATGCTGTTCGCGATCAAAGGAATTTAGGCGGCAAGGTTTCAAAGCCAACCCTGTCTGCCACTTTATCTATGGATTGCAGGCCCGGCAGAACAAACATTTTTGATGTGCCCTGAACAAGCAGTCTGCCGTTTTCATCTTTTAACGTGCCTTCGGCAAGCCCGATCGTCCTCCCCATTCTTATCAGTCTGCCTTCCGCAATTATTTTGCCAGAAGCAGCAGCGGCAAGGTTATTCACCTGCAGGTCAAGCGTAGTTATGCCGTCCTCTTCGCCGATGCAGCAGTAAAGAGCCCAAAAGGTAGCCGTGTCAAGAATTGACGAAAAGACGCCGCCATGTACTGAAGCAAAGGGATTATTTAGGCTGTCATTGATCTGCGTTTCGACACGGCAGTAGCCATAGTCAAGCTCACAGATCTTCATGCCCAGCAGTTTAAGATATGGGGCTCTGTTGGCAATCGCCATAATTGCTTTGGCGTATTCAGGATTCACTTTTCGCATTGCATTTCACCTGCTCTTTCAATTTTTGCAGCTATCACTCTTTCAGCTTTTATATTACACTAATTTTTCATCTTAATAAAGCTTTTATTCTTCACTGCCTGACAATTATGATAAAGATCCTTTGCTAACGATAAGGCCTGCAGCAAAAAAATACCGGACAGATATCTGTCCGGTATTGCATTTTAATTTTATTATGCAGTTTTACTTATTTCAAAGCTGCCGCACAGCGTGCGCACACAGTCGGATGCTCAGCAGCTTTACCTACGGTATCGCTATAGATCCAGCAGCGTTCGCATTTCTCGCCTTCCGCAGCCTGAACAGTTACTTTCAGGTCTTCACGTCCGGTCGCTTCTACGCCGCCGGCCAAGCCTTCCACCAGTTTAGCCTGCGATACGATCAGCAGTGTCGCCAGATCACCTTCAACGGATCTGAGTATCGCCAGCGCTTCGCCTGTAGCATGCAGCTCGACTTTAGCGTCCAGAGAGTGACCGATAGTTTTAGCGCGGCGGGCACCTTCCAGAACTCTGGTGATCTCGCTGCGGATCTCGATGAAGTTATCCCATTTGCTTTCCAGGGCTTCGTCGATATATTCTTCCTTGCATTCTGGCCACGGCATCATGAATACGGATTCAGGCATGGAAGCAGGTTTTTTCATGAACTGCCATACTTCTTCCATCGTGAAGCTGAGTACGGGCGCGATCATTACGACCAGATCCAGCATGATCTCGTACATTGCAGTCTGAGCGCTGCGGCGTTCAAAGGAATCGGCCTTGTATGCATACAGGCGGTCTTTGAGGATATCCAGATAGTAGCTGCTCATCTCGACGCTGCAGAAATTATGGATAGCATGATAGAGCACATGGAAGTCGTAGCTTTCATAAGCTGCGGAAACCTCTTTTTTCAAGAGCTGCATATGCATCAAAGCCCAACGATCCAGCTCCAGCATATCCTTAAATTCAACTTTATCGGTTTCATAATTGAAATCGTTGGTGTTGCCCAGAATATAGCGAATGGTGTTGCGGATCTTGCGGTAAACCTCAGAGAGCTGTTTCAGTATCTCTTTGGAGATACGAATATCAGCCTTGTAATCGGAGGAAGCTGCCCACAAACGAATGATATCGGCGCCATATTGGGCGATAACTTCCTGCGGGGCAACAGTATTGCCTACAGATTTAGACATTTTGCGGCCTTCGCCGTCAACAACGTAACCATGCGTCAGAACTGCGCGGTAAGGCGCTTTACCTTCGGTAGCAACGGAAGTGAGCAGTGAAGACTGGAACCAGCCGCGATGCTGATCGCTGCCTTCCAGATACATATCTGCAGGCCATGCCAGTTCGGGACGGGTTTTGCAGACTGCTGCATGGGAAGAACCGCTGTCGAACCATACATCCATGATATCAGATTCTTTGCGGAAATGAGTGCCGCCGCATTTGGGGCATTTGGTGCCGTGCGGCAGGATCTCCTCAGCAGAATGAGCCCACCAGGCATCAGAGCCTTCTTTAGCAAACAGGTCGGCAACAGCATTGATAGTATCGTCGTTGACCAGGTGTTCGTTGCAGTCTTCACAGTAGAAGATCGGAATCGGTACGCCCCAGACACGCTGACGGGAAATGCACCAGTCGTGACGGTCGGCGACCATATTATGGATACGTGCTTCGCCCCAGGACGGGATCCACTGCACGTCATTGGCAATAGCATTCAGGGCTTCTTCACGGAAGCCGTCAACAGATGCGAACCACTGCTCGGTCGCACGGTAGATGATGGGGTTCTTGCAACGCCAGCAGTGTGCATACTGATGGCGGATGTTTTCTTTGCCAAACAGGCGGTTCAGCCCGGCCAGATATTTGATGATGGGTACGTTGGCATCAAAAACGAACATGCCTGCAAAATCAGCACCGGCTTCTGCTGTCAGTTTACCTGAGCCGTCAACAGGGCAGATGATCGGCAGATTGTAGCGGACGCCGGTCTCAAAGTCGTCGGCGCCATGTCCGGGAGCGGTATGTACACAGCCTGTGCCGGCTTCCAGCGTAACATAATCAGCCAAAACGACTAAGGATTTGCGGTCAATAGTTTCAAACGGATGTCTGCATTCAGCATATTCCATATCTTTACCTTTACAGGTGCCGATGATATTGCTGAGGTCTTTTTTGCAGACCTTGCCAACGGCTTCCAGCATCTCTTTGGCCATAAACAGGATTTCGCCTTCGCATTCTACCCAGGCATATTCAAAGTCCGGATGCAGCGCGATCGCTACGTTGGCAGGCATGGTCCACGGAGTAGTGGTCCAGATAACGATATAGGCCGGTTTGCCCTGAGCTGCTTCTGGCAGCATGCCGTTGTCTTTGACGAGCGGCATTTTTACGAAGATCGCCGGCGACTTTTCTTCACCGTATTCGATTTCAGCTTCTGCCAGAGCGGTTTCGCAGTGCGGACACCAGTAAACAGCTTTTTTACCTTTATAGATATAGCCTTTTTTTGCCATCTCGCCGAAAACATGGATCTGTACAGCTTCATAATCGTGGGTCATGGTGATATAAGGATGATCCCAATCTCCAAGAACGCCCAGACGTTTGAAGTCGGTACGCTGCTCGTCGATCCATTTTAAAGCGTAGTCGTGACATTCTTTACGCAGTACCAGTGTATCAAGCTCATGGCGGTTCAGTCCCAGATTTTTGATAGCGGCGTGCTCGATCGGCATACCATGGGTATCCCAGCCGGGAACATACGGGGTATCAAATCCCTGCGCATATTTATATTTCATAATAATGTCTTTCAAAATCTTGTTTAAAGCCGTACCCATATGGATCTTGCCGTTAGCGTACGGCGGACCGTCGTGCAGGACAAATTTTTTATGGCCCGCATGCAGTTCCTGTTTCTTTTCATAGATTTTGTTTTCTTCCCAGTATTTCAAAAATTCGGGTTCGCGTTCCGGTAAACCGGCACGCATCGGAAATTCAGTTTCCGGTAAATTAAGGGTCTTGCTGTAATCCATGTGTACACCTCCAAAAAAATAAAGCCCCGCTCCCAAAAAGGGACGAGACTATAAACCCGTGGTACCACCCTCATGACAGACTTAAGCTGCCTGCCACTCGAAACACCATAACGTGTGTTACCCGTCCGGGCTTACTGTTTTCAGCCCAGAAGCTCTGAAGTGATCTTCCCCTGCCATCTTTCCGGTCGGGCTCGCACTGTCCCCGACTCGCTTGACTGTGCCCGGCAGGCTACTGTCTTCGTCATCGCTGCTGCTTTTATTAAAACAAAGTCATTATACACCATTATACAAGTTATAGTCAATGGTATTTGCCATATTTAAACTCAAAGATGCCATAACCGCTGTCAGTATGCAGATGTGAGGTATCGTTGAGCCTGAACACAGCATGTTCGCGCCATTTGTTGATGCCCAGGACCGTCACGCTGGACGGCAGGATATCGACAGAAAAATTTAAAACGTTGACAGCAGCTATATCAAGCCCCAGCCAATGGAAAATGATGTTTTGGATCGTGCCTTTATGGGCTACGATCAGAAGATTTTCCCGCTCCAGATCAGCGCATTTTATCAGGCCCTGCACATTACGGTCATAAAATTCCTGCCGCGTTTCGCCGCCCGGATAGTTGCGGTGATGCAGTTCCTTTAAGGTCGGAGGCTGCTGATACAAAGCTTTGGCAGCCGTTTCAGTCAAGCCTGCCGCCTGTCCATTATTTTTTTCGCGCAAAAATTCATACGGTTCCAGCTTACTGATTCCCAGCCTGGCGGCGATGATCCGGGCTGATTCTTCCGCCCGCTTCAAATCGCTGGTCAGGATTCGCAGATCACGGCTTTGCCCTGCAAAATCTTTGGCTAATTTGGACGCAACGGCCTGCAGCTGAACCTTTCCCGCAGCCGTAAGCTCAGAATCGGTCCAACCGCCTGTCAAATGCTCTGTATGATGAGTTGCTTCACCGTGGCGTACCAAAATAATCATGCTGCCGACCTCGCTTATTTTTCAGTATCTTCGCTAAAGTTTTTCAAAAGCTCCATTTGGCCTTCCAAAATGCTCATCATATGCTGACGATGCACAGCGGCCTTTTTGACCTGATCTTCAAAGATACCTTTTGCGAGAGCAGCTTTATTTTCTGCTTCAAAAATCATTTTTCTTACTTTTTCGTCGGTGTCAGCCAAAAGCGTTCTGGAACGTTCTTCGGCATCGGCGATCATCGTTCTGTAGCGTTCGTCGGCTTCGCTGGTCAGCTTTTGTGCTTCGGCACGTGCCTGTGCCAAAACATCGCTGGCCTCGTCTTTTGCCTGCGACGACATTTTTTTGCACAGATCCTCTGTAGTTACTTTCATTTTAGCGACTTCTACTTCGGCGGCACTGCGCATTTTGTCTACAAAATTCTGAGTCTCATTTTTCATCTGCTTCAGCTCGGCCTCAGCTTCGCCGCGCAGTCTGGCAATTTCCGCCAGCGTGTCGTTACGCAATTTTGTAGTTTCACTTTCAGCTTCGCTGCGCAGTTTTTCAGCATAAGCTTCTGCTTCTGTCCTGGCCTGAGTCGCCGCGATTTCAGCGTCCATTTTTGCTTTAGCAGCAGCAGCCTGGCATTCAGAAGTGATCTCTTTGCATTTCATGGCAGTTTCCTGCTCCAGCAGGGCAGCCTTCTGCTCGCTGTTCTTTTTCACTTCGTCGGCAGTTTCCTGTGCGATGACCAAAGTGTTCTGCATGGTGGATTCCATTTGCTGATAGTATTCCAGTTTGGCGCTGACGCGTTCCACAGCATCTTTAAGCTCTACGTTATCCTGATACAGGCGTTCAAAATCCTTGGCAACTTTGGCAAAAAACTCATCGACCTCTTCGGTGTCATATCCGCGGAAGCCTTTGGAAAAGTTCTTATTGTTTAAATCTAACGGTGTCAACATATCGTGATACCCTCCCCATTAAATATATCTTTTCAGCGTGATGCTTAAACGACCTTTTTTGGTAGTGCCCCTGATCTCGGCTACTTCTACCCTGCCGCGGCTGCGGAAAGAAATGATATCGCCTTCGCTGACCGGCTGGGCTGCGTTCTTGGCCTCTTTCCAGTTTACTTTAACATTCTGGCCTTTGATCTCGTCAGCCATACGTGACCGGGATACGCCATATCCTGCAGCAGCAACGGCATCCAGCCTTAAAGCTGCAACTGTAGCGCTGATGACCTTGACCTTTTCTTCCTTCTGCAGCAGGTCAGCTTCTGTGATCTCGGTCAGTGAAACCGGGGCAGAACCTATCTGCGTCAGATTGTTCATAATGTAAGTAGTAAAAGATTTATCGGCTACGAACTGTGCTCCTTCAGGGATAAAAATAATATCGCCCAAAATCTCGCGTTTACAGCCCATCCCCATAAAAGCTCCCAAAATATCGCGGTGACTGAGTTCATAATAGCGTTTGTCCCATTCGACTTTAAAGCAGACCATGCCAAAATCCGGCTGACCAAAAAAGTCTTCGGCAACAAAAGCAACTTTCATGCGCTCGGCATTTTTAAAACCGCCGCTGTTTTCCAGCTTCACATTTTCAAAATTGGCCGCAACGATCTCGGCCACATTACAGCCATGCGGATCAAGAAAATCGCTGACGCGGAATTTTCGGCTTCTATGAGCCCCTTCCGCCAGATCAAGCAGTTTGGCTGCCAGTTCTTCATCGCCGCCGGCCCGAAAATATCTTAAAATCTTTTCTCTATCTGCCATTGGTTATTTACCCTTCAATTTCTCACTGCGTTCCAGCACGGCCAGTACAGCATCATACATCGCCGCACGCACTCCGCGGTTTTCCAGAGCATGGATACCGGCAATGGTAGTTCCGCCTGGCGAAGTTACCTGATCGCGCAGCTGCGCCGGATGCAATGCTGTTTCCAGCACCATTTTGCCGCTGCCGGCAAATGTCTGGGCGGCCAGCTTGATCGCCAGCGCCCGCGGCAGGCCTGCATTAACGCCAGCATCTGCCAGAGCGTCGATCAGCATAAAGACATAGCCCGGACCGCAGCCTGATACCGCCGTGATCGCTTCGATAGCACTTTCAGCCACTACTTCGACCTCGCCGCAGGAACCAAAAATAGTTTTAGCGGCGTCGATCATCTCGGAGCTGACCTTGCTGTCAGGCGCAATCGCCGTCATCCCCGCACCTACTGCCAGCGGTGTATTGGGCATCACTCTGATGACCGCATGTCCCGGCACTACCTGATGCAGCTTCGCCAGATCGACACTGCCCATGATCGAAAGCACCGTTGCCTGCGGCGGCATTGCTGCAGCAAGCTCAGCAGTGATCGCCGCATCAACAACCTGCGGTTTTACTGCCAGAATGATCAGCCCTGCATCTTTTACCACAGCTTTATTATCACCAGATGCTTTAATGCCGTAGGTTTTCTGTAAATATTCACAGCGTGCCGCTGACGGCTCGCCGACAAAGATCTCACCCGGGTCAGCCAGTCCGGCTCCCAGAATACCTTTGATGATAGCTTCAGTCATAGCGCCGCCGCCGATAAAAGCCAGCGGGCCGGTTTGAGCTGTTATTTTTTCCACGGTTGACCACCCTTTTCATCATAAATGTTGACGCTGGCGTCGATATCTACGTTTTTCGGGGCACAGACCAGAATATTACGGCCGATTTTTTTCATACTGCCGCCTAAAGCGTAAATAGTACCGCTGATAAAGTCGGTCATTCTTTTGGTCACCAGGCCTTCAGTACCTTCAAAGTTCACTACTACAGGCTGGTTGTTGCGCAGATAATCGGCAACCTTTTGCGAATCGTCAAAATTAGCCGGTTCCAGCACCACTACCTTGACCTGCTTTTGAGCAAGCGGCATGGAAATGGTTTTGCCTTCAGGCGAATTTTGGACGTTCTTTTTGCTGAAGAAGGATTTTTTCTCAGCCGGCACTTCACTTCTGGCTTCGCTTTTTTCCAAAGCGGCAGACTCGGCGGGAAGTGCTGCCCTGCTGACGGCAGGCGTACTGCGGGGAATCCGTTTAGGAGCTGTTTCAGCCTTTTTTACAGGTTCCTCTTCCTCTAAAAGTTCATCATCTTCCTCTTCATATAAACCTAAGGTTTCAGAGATACGATCAAAAAATTTCATACATTTCACCATACCTTCATGCTCATTTATTTTTACTGTAATCGCGCTTACCAAATAAGGCCGTACCCACACGCACGATGTTGGCACCTTCTTCAACAGCTACTGTAAAGTCGTGAGTCATACCCATCGACAGCAGCTCGATTCCAGGCCGCTGCGCCCGCAGCTCGCAAAAACAGCGGTAACCTTCTTTAAAAACAGGGCGTGTTTCCTCTATATCGCCGCACAGTGGCGCAATAACCATCAAACCGCGTACACACAGATTTTTATAGTCGTCCAGCTGCGGCAATATCGCCAGATAATCTTCAATCAAAAAGCCTGTCTTCTGCTCCTCGCGGGCGATGTTGAGCTGCAGCAAAATATCCTGCTGCTTATGCTGCTGTCCAGCCGCCTTGTCCAGCGCAGCCAAAAGATGCTCGCTGTCAGCTGATTCGATCAGATCGAACAAGGTGACGGCCTGCTTGGCTTTATTGGTCTGTAAATGGCCGATCAGATGCCAGAAGCCGCGGTCAGGCACAATAGTGCGTTTTTCCTTCGCTTCCTGCACCCGGTTTTCGCCGATATTAGTCACACCAAGCGCCAGCGATTCCAGCACCACGTCTACGGGATGATTTTTAGTTACGGCGACCAGTGTTACCTTATCGCCTGTCAGTTTAGTTTCAGTTCGCCGGCTCAAAGCTTCGGCGATCTGGGTCTGTACTTTGTGCAGATTGTCTTTTAACAAAATAAAGACCTCCTAAAAGTTTTATATTCGCCACAAAAACTATTATTCCTTTTTTATCTTCGGCAAATGCTTACGCCCATGCGCCCGGTTTTACCCTGCTCGGCACGATAGGAAAAAAACAGTTCCCGATTATCGCAGGTACATGTCGCGGCACAGTGGATATTACCTCGCTCCAGTCCTGCTGCTTCTAATTGTAATCTATTCATCAGCCATAAGTCCAGCTGATATTTACCATTTGGTTTAAGCGTAAAACACTCACGGTATTTTGCACCCGCCGTCAGAACTTTATCGTCTACTTCGTAACAGCAGCTGCCAATCGACGGTCCGATCGCCGCCAGCATTTTTTCCGGGTTGCAGCCATAATGACGGCACATCATCTGCACCGTTTTGAGGGCGATCTCCTCCACACTGCCGCGCCAGCCTGCATGCGCCAGTCCCACAGCCCCGGTTTCTGTATCAGCCAGCAAAACCGGTACGCAATCTGCATAAAACAGCAGCAGCGGCACATTTTGCAAATCGGTGATCAAAGCATCAGTGTCAGCAATAGTATCGGCAAAATCCACAGCGCCGCTGCCGATAAGGCCTTCTGTCACACAAACGACCTTACTGCCGTGCACCTGAGCACAGGTAGTAAACCTTGCCGCATCCACACCCAACGCCGCCGCAAACTGCCTGCGGTTGGCGTTTACAAGCTCTGCTTCATCGCCCACATGCAGCGCCAGGTTGAATCCGTCCGGCACAATACTGCTTGCTCCATGCAGACGGCAGCTGCAGCCGTTGCTGAATCCTGCTTCTGTCAGCGCCGTAAATTCACCCAGCCAGATCGGCCCGTTATTTCTTAATCTGAAACTCATACCTGTGCCTCCCCGCAAACACCGCAGCGGCGGCATAAGTCAAAACACATCGGTGTAAATTCTTCCCGCTGCGCCTTCTGCCACTCGCTGATCAAATAAGCTTCGGTAAAGCCCATATCCAAATGCTGCCAGGGCAAAGGCCTGCCGATCTCGTAAGCAGCAGCAGCAAGTTCCTCTATATCCAGTCCCTGCTCTTTCAGCACCTGCTTCAGCGGCATTTCTCTGTGGAAGGCTTCTAATAAAGCGGCGCCGATCCTGCGATCACCTCTTGCCAAAACTGCCTGCAGAACAGTTTCCTTCAAGGATTCTGTCTGCACCTGTATATGTTTCGCTTTTTTAAAAGCGGTTTCCAGCATTTTAAAACGGCGTTTCAAGGTTTTGACATCGCACAGCGGCGACCACTGAAACGGTGTAAACGGCTTGGGGATGAAACCGTTCACGGAAATTATCAGATCGCCTTTATTAAGGGCGGCATCCATCTTTTCTCGTACCCGACCGATCATCGCTATCATTTCTTCGATATCACTGTCAGCTTCCCCTGGCAGGCCCAGCATATAATACAGCTTGATATTTTTCATACCTGCTGCCGCTGCCAGTTCTATGGCATTAAAAACATGTTCTTCGGTAATGCCTTTATTGATGATATTACGCATTTTCACGCTGCCTGCTTCCGGAGCCACAGTCATCGTCCTCTGACCGCTGGCAGCCAAAGCCTGCGTCAGCTCTACATCTAAGGTGTCGGCCCGCAGAGAGGCTACCGTAAAAGGTACCTGCTCATCTACCAGTGTCTGTGTCAGTTCTTTGATGTACGGATAATCAGATACCGCGGCCCCCATCAGCCCGACCTTTTTAGTCTGTGGCGGACGGTTGCGTATTTTAGCAAGCAGCAGCTCAAGATCGCGCGCCCGCGGTTTGCGGAAGCAATAACCTGCCATGCAGAAACGGCAATGCCGCCCGCAGCCTCGTGCTACTTCGACGATATACATATTTTCAAATTCAGTCGCATCTGTCATAATTGCCGATGTCTGCGGATAATTATCCAGTTCACGTACCCACTGACGTTTTACGCTGGCAGGCACCTGCGGTGACGCCAGCATACCGCAGAACATACCGCCAGCATCGTACTGTGGCTTATAAAACCGCGGCACATAGATGCCGCTCAGCTGCGCCAGCTCCAACAGTGTATCTTCCTTAGACAGGCCTTTGTCCCTGGCTTCATAAACAGCGTCCAGCAGTTTATTGACAGTTTCTTCACCTTCACCGATCACGAAAGCATCGGCAACCCCTGCTAAAGGCTCAGGATTGAAGGTCGCGCAGGGACCGCCGATGATCACCAGCGGTTCTTTGGCGCCGCGTGCTGCCGCCTCAGGCTTCACATTGCTCTGCGCCAGCATAGTCAGTAAATTGGTATAATCCATTTCAAATGACATCATCACGCAGATAACTTCAAAATCTGCAAGCGGCCGCTGTGTTTCCAGTGATAAAAGCGGCGTTTTCGTGCGTTTATGCTCTGCTAAGAGCTTGCTGTCAGGCAGAAAGAAACGTTCGCAGGCTGAATCGCCGCGGCTGTTGATGAGCTGATACAGGATATGCAGTCCCAGATTCGACATCCCCAGATGATAAGTATTGGGGTAAATAAAGGCCACCGGCCTCCGCGCGCCAGGCGCAAATACCTGTGCCCCGCTCTCGCGGGCAACTATTTCTTTCAACGCATTTTTAAGCTCCCAGGTCAAATTGTCTACCTCGTTTATACTCTCTCAGTGTGCTGTTAGTCCTTCAACCGTTTTTCAAACATTTCGATCACCGTTTTCAACACCTTCAGGCGGGCATAATATTTATTATTGCCTTCCACTATCGTCCACGGTGCATAATCAGTACTTGTGCGCACCAGCATTTCGTTCACAGCCGCTTCATAGGCATCCCATTTCTCACGGTTGCGCCAGTCTTCGTCAGTGATCTTCCATTCCTTGTTCGGATTTTGCTCCCGCTCCTTAAAGCGTTTATACTGCTCGTCTTTATCTATCTGCAGCCAGAATTTGCCTATCACCGTACCGTATTCCGCCCATTGGGCTTCCATCTCGTTGATCTCGGCATAGGCCCGCCCCCATTCATCCTGCGTTGCAAAGCCTTCGATACGTTCTACCATGACCCTGCCGTACCAGGTACGGTCAAAAATGGCGATCTCTCCCTGTTTGGGAAAGCGTGTCCAAAAACGCCATAGATAGTTAAAAGATTTCTCTACCACGTTGGGAGCCGCTACCGGGTTCACCGAATACCCCAGCGGATCGAGAGCTGCCGTCAGCCGACGGATCGCTCCGCCCTTACCGCCTGCATCCCAGCCTTCAAAGCCAAAGACCGAAGGAATACCCTTTTTATACATTTCATACTGCAAAATACTCAGTTTGGACTGGTATTTATCCAGTTTCTCTTTATATTCCGCTTTTGCGATTTCTTTGGACAGATCGACCTTTGATAAAACGTCGTAGATCTCGGTACGCGGCAACACCAGCTGCTGCCCGGCTTTCTGTCTGCGGGCTTCCGCTTCGGCCAGCGCCAGTTCCAGCCGCTGTACGATCACATCAAATATCGAGACCTCGGCAAAACGCGTATCGTCGCCGGCGATCAGATACCAGTGGGCATTAGGCCGGTCGCTGTCGATAAACATTTTCTCGTAGATTTCCAGATACCGCTGATAATCTACAAAATCATCATCGCTTTCGCTGACCTTGTTCCAGCCTTTACCATAGGTTTTTTCAGCCTTCTGCACATTAGCCTTCAGCTGTTTTTCGGAAACGTGTACAAAAAATTTCAGCAGCACATAATTATCATCAGTCAGCTGCTTTTCAAAAGCATTGATATGCCTGTAGCTCGTATTTATTCTTTTAACTTGATCCGCATCGCGGTCAAAGGTATATTCATTTTTCAGATAGTACCAGCTGCGGTAATACACAGCCATATTGCCTTTTGCCGGCAGCTGCCGCCAGAAAGGCTCAAAAAAAGGTTGGTCCGGTTCTTCATCCGCCATTTTGGAAGCCGAATAAACTCTGAACCCGCGGGCATCCATCTGCTGCATCATATGATTGATGATGACGCTGCGCTGTGACCCACGCCAGCCTTCAAACAAAATTATTACAGGAATACCAGCAGCGCGGCAAGCACGCTGCAGTTCTCCCAGCTTGGTTTCAAAATAACTCATTTTTTCATTATAGGCATCTTTTTTCAGGCTTTGTTTTAAATCGATTTTTTCTAACAACAATATCACCTTGTTCTCTATAGATTATCAGTCAAAAGCAGTTAGAAATTCAGTCATGCAGGCAGCAACACCTTTCTTTACTGCCCTGCTCTGGCTCGCGCCGCCGATCTTCCAAAAAGCTACGGCCGACGATGACCCAACTTCCTCCACGATCCTGTTGAACAGATATTTCTCAGTTTTTACATCCACACATTTCAGCTTCATGGTAATGACTGAACTATAAGTCTGACTGCCGACGATAACCATAAAGCCGGTTTCCTTGTTGCGCGGCGGCTCCATCTCCATGTAGATCACACGGTCGACGCCCAGCTCTTTACCAACGGCAACAAGCTCTGCCAATACCGGCGCGTCAGCGTTTTCAAACGGATGGTTCTGCATCGCCTTAGCAACAGCTTTGGCACTGGCAACGGTATTCACGCCGCCTTTTTTAGCAGGCGGATATTTCTCTTTCAGCGCGTCTTTGATAGCATTAGCCGCTACCTTACGGCCCTTTTCATCCATGCCCGACTGGTCGATATACGGCAGCACCGCCACCGAATAAGGCACTGTCGAAGCAGTTATTTTTTTCTCTGCCTCTTTGTCAGCCCTGCCTGTATCGGCTACGCCGGCAGCAACGGCATCGATCGAAGAACTTTCCTGTGCCTGCAGCGGAGCGGCCCCAAAAAGCAGCGCTCCAGCCAGCAGTACAGCAGCAAGTTTTTTATTCATTAACTAACAACACTTCTTTCGTTAGAAAAATAATCTTGCCCAATTATCAAAAACTATCATCGTACGGTTTCAGCGACCGAGGTTTGTCCAATATCTGCGCCATCACAAAGCCATAGCGTACATCTTCAGCTACTGTCCCGCGGCTGCGAAAGCCTTTAAAGGCAGGCTGGGGCTTCTGCGGCTCAAAACGTTTATACAAGGGTTCCGGAACAGCAGATTCTGCTGCCGGTGCAGGTTCCTGACAGGTATTTTCCGCCTCAGGCTGCTTTTTGGGCGCCCGGTCTTCTGGAAACTCCACATACCACGGTACAGCTTCTTCGTCCTCACCTTCATAGCCGCGCCCCTGCCTTTCCTCCGGCAGCTGCGTCTGCCAATCAGCAGGCTGCTGCGGTGGCGGCGCAGGACGCTTCTTGCGGTTACGGACATCGAAAAAGATAAAAAACAACAGTACGATGAGAGGATAAAACAGCATTAAATTGTCCATACATTCGCCTCATCTCAATACAATAACCGGCTCATACAGTCGGCTTATTTCGGGTTGCTGCCTTTTTCGCCGCTATTTTCAGGGCTGGAACCGGCAATCATTTTCCGCATATCAGTATCAGCATTGATATTGTTCATGCGGTAGTAATCCATCACGCCTAAACGGCCGTTTTCCAAAGCATCTGCCAACGCAGTCGGTACTTTGGCCTGAGCTTCGACGACCTTCGCCTGCATTTCCTGGGTATAGGCTTTCATTTCCTGTTCTTTAGCAACTGCCATTGCGCGGCGTTCTTCGGCGCGGGCCTGGGCGATTCGTTTATCGGCCTCAGCCTGGTCAGTCATCAAAGCGGCGCCAATGTTACGGCCTACGTCGACATCGGCAATATCAATAGACAGGATCTCAAAAGCAGTACCTGCGTCAAGTCCTTTAGCCAAAACGGTACGCGAAATGAAATCAGGATTTTCCAATACATCGCTGTGTTTAACAGCAGAACCAACATTAGTAACGATACCTTCACCGACACGGGCGATAATAGTCGCTTCACCGGCGCCGCCGACCAGACGGTCAATATTGGCGCGTACGGTAACGCGGGCTTTGACCTTCAGTTCGATGCCGTCTTTAGCAACTGCCGAAACTACCGGCGTTTCAATTACTTCGGGGTTAACGCTCATCTGTACTGCTTCCAGCACATTACGTCCGGCAAGGTCAATAGCGCAGGAACGCTCAAAAGACAGCGGGATCTGAGCTCTGTGAGCAGCGATCAGCGCATCGATGACACGGTCAACGTTACCGCCTGCCAGATAATGCGCTTCCAGCTGATTGACATTGACGTCCAGACCTGCCTTATTGGCTTTGATAAGCGGCAGCACGATCTGGGAAGCCGGCACGCGGCGGAACCGCATACCCACTAAATTGAAAATACCAACGTTGACACCGGCAGCGATAGCCGAGATCCACAGCGCCAGCGGTACAAAATTCAAAAATACGGCGATACCGGCAATGATCAGGATAAACATGAACCCGCCGTTAAACAAAAAATCAAACATCACAACACTTCCTTTACTAGTTAGTTTTTACTTCCTGAACAAACAGTTTATTGCCTTCCACTTTCACGATCTCTACCAATGCGCCCGGCATGATATAATCGCCAAAGCTCACCACGTCGACACGTTCGCCGTCGATGATGACAGTTCCCGCAGGGCGCAGCGGTGCTACGACCTCTCCACGTTTACCAAGATACTGCGAGTGATCCTCGGCACCTGTATAACCGTGACGATTCTCTTGTTTCTCCCATAAAACAAAGGGATTCCACTTGCTTTCGGCGGGCAGATAAACAAACAGCAGGGCAACTACTGCGCCCAGTGCCAGTACAACACCAAGCAAAATATACGCGGCCTCAGCGCCGCCGCCCAGCAGATAATATGAGCCTGCCAGCAGCGAGATCAGACCCGTAACGCCAAAAAAGCCAAACCCCGGCACCACTGCTTCGATTCCCAAAAGCACGATCCCGACGCCCAGTAAAATATATTCAATTGGCATAGGCTTTTACCTCCCTTCGTATCGTTATATTATACCAAAAAACTTACCTAACAGGCAAATTTCACTATTCTTTTACAAAAGTAAAACCCCGCCGGCGGCGAGGTTTGTTCTTGGTGCTGCTATTTGATTGTTCATATTCTTTTCCGCAGCAGCCTATTCCAGTTTGATACCGTCGCCTTCAACTGAGACCGACGCCTGTTCGATCGTATTGCGGCGGCGTTTATCAAGATTACGGTATTCTTCCTGCTGCATTTTTTCAGCCTTAATATTCGTCAGAGTCCCTGTATATTTACTGTCGGAGGACGGGGCGTAATTATCTGACGGAGGCTCCGGTTCTGGGCTTTTTTCCTTAATGACAAGCTTCCCGGTGACATTCAGCGCATAACCGTCCTGTGCAGAGAAATATTCCCTGACCTCCATCACTGTTTTCGTCAGTTCCGTAAATTCCAGCTGCAGCAAATCATCTAATGTACACTCCAGCGCATTAGCGGCACGTAGTAAAACACGGAAATTAACTGCGACCCTGCAGCACTCAATATTACTCAGATGCGTTTGACTGATAACCAAAGCCCGGGCCAGTTCACCCGGGCTGATACCTCGGCATGTCCTGAGCAGCTTGATATTAGCGCCGATTATTTTCAAACAGCGTTCATCGTACATATTGCCCGCCTCACATCTTAATGCAAGCAGATCATATTTTTTAAATTTATCAACACTTCATCTGCTATTACTTGTAAAACATTTACCAAACAATATTTTCTATAATTATAGCACTGTTGCACCCCCCACAAGACATACAGGAACTTTTTTACGCCGCCGTCCGGTTCCGTTATTGCTCTTACGTTTTAATAATCGCCAAACTTACCTCTGTCAAATAATACTGCTGCCAGTCCACGCAACACTTTCACAATACAGTACCGACAGATATGGTATAATGAAAGCCATTAAACAACTCTGATATTTTTTATTCGGCATTTTCGCTTGTCCGGACACAGAAAGGTACAGCTATGCATTATGTGCAAGTAAAAGGTATCCTCTCAGCTAAAAATGGTATGAACCTGTATCGCGGCTGCTCGCACGGCTGCATTTACTGTGATTCACGCAGCAGCTGTTATCAAATGCCGCATGCTTTTGAGGATATAGAAGTTAAACAAAACGCTCTTGTACTGCTGGAAGAAGCCCTGCGGCGCAAACGCAAAAAATGTATGATCGGCACCGGGTCGATGACAGATCCTTATATTCCTCTGGAAACCGAACTCGGCAGCGTGCGGCATGCTATGGAGCTTGTTTATAAATATGGCTGCGGTTTTACAGTGCTGACTAAATCGGACCGGATCCTGAGGGATCTTGATCTGCTTCAAAAAATAAACGAGTCTGCAAAATGCGTAGTCCAAATGACTCTGACCACCTACGACGAAGAATTGTGCAAAAAAATAGAGCCGTATGTAAGCACGACCCATGAGCGTTTCGAAGCTTTAAAGCAATTACGTGACGCAGGTATACCGACTGTAGTCTGGCTTGCTCCCATTCTGCCTTTTATCAACGATACCGAAGCTAATCTCCGCGGTATTTTAGATTACTGTATCGAAGCCGGCGTTTACGGCATTATTTGTTTCGGTATGGGTCTGACGCTGCGCGACGGTAACCGCGAATACTTTTACCAGCAACTGGACAGACACTTCCCCGGACTGAAAAAACGCTATATCGACACCTACAGAAATCAGTACGTTATCGACAGTCCCAACAGTAAACAGCTGATGCAGCTGCTGCGGCAAAAATGCCATCAGCATGGTATCATTCAGAATAATCAGCAGTTATTTGCCTATCTGAGCACTTTTCCAAGCAATCAGGCAGACCTGCAGCAAAGTTTATTTGAATAAACTTTACTGCAGGCTGGTATAAAAACAATTTGAAGAAAGGTTTTGTATTTCTATGAAATCATCTTACTATAAATACTTTGCTGCGCTTTTGTTATTTGGTTCCAACGGCATCGTTGCCAGTAATATCAATCTGCCCAGCTACGAAATCGTTCTGCTGCGTCTATTGCTTGGCAGCCTTTTTCTTATAACTGTTTTTACGGTTTCCAGACAAAGGTTTACTTTTTACCGGAATAAGCACACTTGCCTTTATCTTTTCATTTCGACGTCAGCTATGGGAGCAAGCTGGATGCTGCTTTACGAAGCCTATCAGCAGGTCGGGATCAGCATAGCATCTTTAGCCTATTACTGCGGTCCGGTAATCGTTATGATTCTTTCACCTTTTCTTTTTCGTGAAACTCTGACCTGGCCTAAAATAGCTGGTTTTTTAACTGTTCTGGCCGGGATGTGCCTAGTGAACTTACAGGCGCTGGACGAAGGTAAAACTATTTGGGGTCTTTTCTGCGGCTTAATGTCTGCGTTTATGTATGCACTGATGGTAACAGCAAATAAAAAAGCCAAACCTGAATCCGGTTTGGAAAATTCTTTGCTGCAACTTGTCATCGGCTCTTTTATCGTCGTCGCATTTGTCAGTATGCAGAAAAACTTTGTTCTATCACTGACAACGATTGACTGGATACCGGTTTTACTGCTCGGCTTGCTTAATACAGGAATCGGCTGTTATTTATATTTTTCTTCTATTACAGACTTGCCAGTCCAGACCGTTGCCATATGCGGTTATCTGGAACCACTGTCTGCAGTTGTTTTTTCTGTACTCTTTTTACATGAAGTCCTGTTGCCTTTACAAATGCTAGGAGCCGTACTTATACTTGGCGGCGCCATATTTGGAGAATGCTTCAATCCTGAAAAACAGCAGTGGCTGCAGTCAAAATAAAGCTCAAAAGCATAATAAAAAAGCAAGCCGCTAGCGGCTTGCTTTTTTATTATCACTATTTAAATCAAATGCTTTACTAAACTAAAAATCACTATTTACATCTTATACTTAAAATCGCAGTGCACCATAACGGCTTTCCAGCTTATGCAGGTGTTCGGTAAGAACTCCCGGCTCAATATAAGCATATTCCAATATCTGCAGTGCATTCGGTGCATAATCCCTGATAGAAGCAAAATAAGGTTCCCATTCGATCGTTCCCAGTCCTACAGGCTGATGGCTGTCTCCGCTGCCATCGTTATCATGCACATGTACAGCCAACAGCTTTTTCTGCAGCCGTTTCACGGTTTCAGGAAGATTCCAGCCATTAACGTGGGCATGTCCCGTATCCAAAAGTGCCAGAGCCTGCGGATAACGTTCAAACAGTGCCAGATATTCTTCAAAATCAAAAAGCAGTGATCCACAGGGACGCAGACCCACATTTTCTATAACAACTTGAACGCCGTAGCTTTGTGCCAGGCTGATCACTTCAGCCAAGCGCTGATAGACCAGTTCTTTAACTGCGGCAACCTCACCATGGTAAATTTCATTGGTATGCACAACTACAAATTCTGCTTTGATCTTTTGGGCATAGGTAAAGGTTTGAGCGTAGGCTTTTAAATAATATTCATCACTGCTGTCTGCCAGATTTACAGCAACACAGGGACCATGGATAGAAAATGTTCTTTTTTCCTTATTATTCTGCGCCAGCGGCAGCAATACCGTATCCCAATAATGGTCGGTCCCGAATTCATAAAAAAATTCGATATTATAGGTCAACGGCAAACCGCTGAGATATTTTTTATTGAAACCGCCAAAAGCCAGATCACTAACTGCCCATTGCATCAGTAAAAACCTCCCCTTTTTCTATATAGCCAATATTCCTGCCGCTTGTCACATCAAACAGACTCACATCGTCCCAGCTGAAACAGATCCCGCTGGAATTTTGTACATCCGCATTGCGGTCACTTACTGTAACGCTGATATTCTCACCACTCTCAAGCTGTAATTCAACAGTACGCTGATTACCTGTATTTTCTACATAAGTTATACTTCCCTGCACAGCAGCGTCCTCGCTTAAACGGCAATGCTCAGGCCTGATACCCAGCAGCAGGTCTCTGCGCTGTCCGATCACCTGACGCCACAGCTCCGGTACCGGCAGTACGGCCTTGCCGATACAAATACAATCACGGTTAAAACGTGCTTTGAGGATATTCATTGACGGGGCGCCAATAAAACCGGCAACAAATGTATTAGCCGGGTGACGGTAGATCGTATCCGGAGCGGCTATCTGCTGCAGTTCGCCATCTTTCAACACAACGATACGATCGGCGACAGTCATTGCCTCTACCTGATCATGCGTTACATAAATCATTGTCGGTTTATATATCTCATGAATACGTACCAGTTCTGTCCTGGCCTGCTGCCGCAGCTGAGCGTCCAAATTTGACAGCGGTTCATCCAATAAAAAGTAGGGTGATTGCTTTACAAGGGCACGGCATAAGGCCACTCTCTGTTTCTGCCCGCCTGAAAGCTGTTTGGGCTTATAGTTTTCATAGCCTCTTAAATTAAGTATTTCTAAGGCTTCATCGGCTCTTTTTTTGATTTCCGCTTCCGGAAGCTTTTGGATATGCAGGCCAAAGGTGATATTATCCCAGACAGAAAGATGCGGAAACAGCGCATAGCTTTGAAAAACCATGGCAATATTACGTTCACCGGGAGCAATATCATTAACTACTCTGCCTCCCATTTTCAGCTGACCGCTGGTAATATCTTCCAAACCAGCGATCATTCGCAGCGTAGTAGTTTTGCCGCAGCCAGAAGGCCCCAGCAAAATCAGGCGCTCGCCTTCTTTTATTTCCAGATTCAAAGACTTGACGATTTTAGCATCGCCGTAAGATTTACAGACGTTTTCAAATACAATACTGTTCATATATTATCCTTTGACCCCCGATTGCATAAAGGTATTGAGTATAAATTTTTGGCAGACGAGATATAATGCCAGCGGCGGCAGACTGGTCAGAGTAGCGACAGCCATAGCTATCCCCCACTCACTGCCGCCTTCAGCGCTGATAAACATTTGCAGTGCCAGCGGCAGGGTATAGGTTTCTTTGTCCTGCAGCACCAGCAGCGGCCAAAAGTATTCGTTCCATGAGTTGATAAAAAACAGGATACCGACTGCTATTATCGACGGTTTGATCAGCGGCAGCACAACCTTGTGCAATACCTGCAGCGGGCCGGCATTATCTAAAACAGCGGCTTCCAGCAATGGTTTGGGTATGCCGCGCATCGTCTGACGCATCAGGAACACACCCATACCATCAACAAACTGCGGCAGCATAACACCCCAGGGAGTATTCAGCAGGTCCAGCCTGCTCATCAGCAAATAATTCGGCATGATCAGTACCGTTATCGGAATAAAGAAGGTCAGCAGCATGCTGTTAAAAACAGTTTCTTTATATTTAAAGTCATAATAGATAAAGGCAAAAGCTGCCAAAACACTGGTCAGCACTTTGAATACTGTTACGAACGCAGCAATGAAAAATGTATTATAGATATAAGTAAACAGCGGAAAATTGCCTAATACGGTAAGATAGTTATTCAATGTCGGTGGCAGAGGCAATGGATTGAGTGTTGCCTGAAAAATCTGGTCCATATCTTTGAGCGATGTGGAAACCATAAAAACTATCGGCCACAGCTGAATAAATACTGCCACAAGCAAAGGCAGATGCCAGCAAAGATCTTGATGTGTTTTAGTTTTCATAATAAACTTTTTTCTCCAGATATTTATTTTTCAGATACAGGAACGCCATATAACAGAACATGGTGATAATAGCGAAAGCCGCTGATTTACCGGTTTGGAAGAAAATAAAACCATACTGATAGACGATATATACCAAATTGGAACTGCCCTGATCCGGTCCTCCCTGCGTCAGCATATTGACAGGTACCAGTACATACTGCAGACCGAAAACTACAGTGATCGTGAAAACATAAATTGCAGTAGAAGAAGTCATCGGTATGATAATACGTCTAAAGATCGTCCAGTTCGAAGCGTTCTCCAGCTTGGCTGCTTCGATCATTTCCCTTGGCACGGCAACCATCGCTGCCAGCATCACGATCAGGTTATAACCAAATACTTTCCAGCCAATGATAGTACAGATAGAAAAAATAACGAGCAAATTTTCCTTAAACCAGCGCGGCGATTCCATATCAAACCACGCAAGCACTATACTAAGCGGTCCGGCCAAAGGATTATATATCCACAGGAACAGAATGCTTGCCACCGCCAGGGATAAAGTTGCCGGCAGAAACAAAACAGAGCGATAAAACATTTTTCCCCGCTGAAGGAGGTGCCCGAGGATAAACGAATAAAGATACGGCAAGACAAAGTTGAACAGCAGCATAATAAGCACAAAAATTACCGTATTCCCAATGATTTTGTACAGCTCTTTGCTGCCTAAAATATCAATGTAGTTGCTCAGTCCCACATATTTCATCGTCGGGCTGATCATATTCCAGCTGAAGAAGCTAAGATACAGATTCTGCAGCAACGGCCAGTAAAAGAAAATAATAAACAGCAGAGCCGCCGGCAGTAAGAACCAAAACGCAGGCCACTTGGCTTTATTCATAACAACTCTCCTTTGGTAAAAATCAGGATGCCGCAACAAGCAGCATCCTGATTGGTTCAATCGTTTGTATTACAGTAAGTTATTGATCTTTTCTGCAGTTTCGTGCAGCGCTTGGGCGGCAGTTTCTTTGCCGCTCAGTATAATATCGCGTGCGTCAATCAGGAGTTGTTCAGCCTGTAATCCGTTAGCGCCAGGGAAGCTGGCCCATTTTACCAGATTAGGCATCGTAGACAAGGCAACCTGGATATTTTTGTTTTCTTCGATCATTTTTTTGAAACCGTTGGGGTCGTCTGCTACGCCTTTACGCGGAGGTAGATAACCTGTACCAGTGCTCCATTTAGCCAGCGCTTCAGGAGATTCGATATATTTAATGAATTCCCATGCTGCTTTTTGTTTATCGGCATCTTTTGAGAACAGCATCAGGAAGTTACCACCTGCCGGCACTTTCAATTCTTTGCCTTCAAACTGTGGGAAAGGACCTGCCATAACTTTGAACTTGGCGCTTTTTTCAAAATTGGCACGTTTGCCAATAGTAGTGCAAACCATCCCCAGCTTACCGGACAGATAAGCCTGAAACCCTTCTTCATTAGTAGCATGCAGGCCATTGCCGTCTTTGACCATATCAGCCAACAACTGATACGCTGCTGCTGCTTCGGGAGTATCGAAACCGGCTTTGACTTTGCCGCCTTCATTTTTCAGCATTGAACCGCCGTTAGATTCAATAATGGCCTGCTGAGTCCAGTTATCAGCATATTCCTGCATAAAAAAGCCCATATTCCCGGTCTTTTCTTTGATCTGTTTTGCCGCACTCACTACCTCTTTCCAGGTTTTAGGCGGATTATTGGGGTCAAGTCCTGCTGCAGTAAAAATTTCAGGATTATAGAACAGGACCGGCACACTTATAGAATATGGAATACCGATCTGTTTGCCGTCATCAGTCTGAGCCAATGCCAGAACATTAGGCAGATAATTCTCTTTCAAGAAATTTTTGTCTTCAGGAGCCTGCTTTTCGATCATCGGCTGCAGGTCAGTGTATTTAAGATTTTCAGCGGCATAGTTCAAATAAGACCAGCCCATCTGCACAACGTCAGGATTTTTACCGGAAGCGATAGCTGCCTGCAGATTTTGTGTCAACCCTTTATACATATCAGGGTTATATTTTTCGACAACCTGGATATTGGGATGCTTGGCATTAAAATCGGCAACCAGTTCTTTAACCGTTGTACCGCCGAAGCTTTCGGAGGCTACATGCCAATATTCAATCTGCACTTTTTTGTCAACACCGCCTTTAGACTGATTATCACTGCTGCCGCAGCCGGTAAAGACCATCGCACTGGCAGCTGCCAAAAGCAGTGCCGCAAGTTTCTTCTTCATCATCATTTTTACCCTCCACTTTTTAGTTACGAGCTCTGTTATGTATGATAACGAATTTTGATTAAATCTAAACGTTGTTTTTGTTAAAGATTTGTAAAGTTTGTTGCAAAAATATGTTTAGGAAAAATAAAAAAACAGTAAAACTTTATCCAAGTTCCACCGTCCTTTAATTCTTTAAAACTTCAATATATTAAACCCCCGACTGTATAACAGTCGGGGAAATTATATCTTAACTAAAGCATTTCCATGTCAATCAGCCAAATCATCAGTCTAAATATTACTTAGCTCCCGGTCTATTCTTAAAGCAGGAGTACCTGCAATAATAGTAGCGTTTTCTTTTTATCAAAGCCGTGTAAACATGATGAGCTTTATTACAGACGAATTCTTTGCCGCAAACCGGGCAAATCATCACCAGAGAACCGACGATGCTTTTAGCTTTTGTTTCAATTGTGTTCATTGTTTCTTTTTCTTTCATAGCAGATCACCCCAAACTCAGAATATTTTTTGGTCTGAGCTTACTTCAATGGAATTTTCACTTTATCACTCCCTTACAAGGCTTTTGAGCTTCATCGGGGTACCAATTATTGAGCGCCGTTTTAACGACGTTGTTTTTGCTTATTGCTAAGGACACCCGTCAGTTACACTTTTTTAAAAGTAAACTATCTCTGTCAGATATTTTTTAAACTTCCTCTTATTGCAAAAATTTATAATTTGTAAATTTTAATTCACATTATTGAAAAAAGTTTGTCTTTTTAAATTTTTATTTTTCTTTATAGATATTTTTAGGTATAATAACATATTTGTTTTGAGTATGCAAGATATCTTTATTTACATAATTAATTTCAGATTTAATTTATTGTGATATTTTGCCATTCTTGTTAACTATAAGGAATGTTTGTGATTTATAGATACAAGTGAATAGAATTATTAAAAATACTGTATGTATCGTCATTGTTGCGCTTCTTTAACCTATGAAAATATTAAATTTGAACAACTACAGATAAATAAAAAACACCTGTATTCACAGGTGTTTTTTATTTATTAATTTTCAACTATTTATTCTTGGCCTGCGCAGAAGTAGGCAAACGGACAGTTTTTACAATATTTCGTCTTCACAGTAAATTCACTTTCTCTGCGTTTAGAAAAAATATCCCTGCATAACTCAGCAACTTCCTGCAATCTATCACTGCAATCCTGCAGCTGCCAGCAGGAATTATTTTGTAAAAAGTGCAACTCGGCCAATGTCACCGGACGCTGCCATAATTCTGCAGCTGCCTTTTGATACAGTGCCAACTGATAAATATAACCCGGTGCAGGTTCGCCTGCTTCCGGCGGCACGCCTGTCTTATAGTCAACGATCCTCAGCGTACCGTCACTGTTAAAAACAGTACAGTCAATATAACCGCTGAAAGCAGCAGCAATCCCATATTCCTGCAGCAACGGTAGTTCAAAGCTAATTTCAGCCTTACGTTCAGCATTCTGCAGCTTTTGATAAAGAGGTCCATTAATATACTGCATATATATATCATATGTCCGTGTAGCGCTTCCCTGTACCTTATTTATCTGCAGCGCTGATCTGAAAGCCTGTTCCGGTTCGTAACCGTTCGTCAGTAATTCCAAAGCCTTATGGATCACAGTCCCCTGCAGTGCCGCCGGCAGATAACCGTCTGAATCAGTTACCTTTACAGCTTCATACCCCGGCATCTGCAAAATATATTGATAATAATAACAGCGGGGGCAATCAAGATACGTCTGCAGCGCTGTTGCTGACAAGCTGCGCTGCCACTCCAACCCGTATTCCGGCAGCGGTTTGATCCGCTGCAGCAGTTCATCTGTTACAATAACCTTCTCCAACTCTGCTGCTGCGTTAACAGAAATTTCTTTTTTATCAGCTGCATATTCCTTTAACAGGAAATGATCATATTCCTGTAAAATATTGCGCAGGCTGCTGAACCATGTCTCACTTCTGCTTTTACTGCTGCTGTCATAAGTCCCTGATAGAATCAGCCTGTCCTGCGCCCTTGTCATTGCAACATATAACTGCCTCTGTTTTTCAGCGCTATCCAACTGCTTTTCTATGTCTTTGATTGCCAGCATGACGCTTGTATCCTGCAATTCACCGCCGATATCAACTTTAATGCCTAAACCTGCGTCTGCATTAAATCTAAGCATATCCGTATCGCCTTTGCCCTTGGCATCAAGCGCGGGTACAAAAACTACAGGGAATTCCAAACCTTTGGATTTATGGATCGTCATAATCGTCACGAAATCGCAGCCAGTCGTATCTGCAGCAGCAGCCTCTCTTGCTCCGGCCTGGCGCAGCTGCTGCAGCCGCAGCAGATATTCTGCCAGCGTCCCATGTTTTTCTATGGTATAGGCCTCAGCCAAAGCAATCATTTTTTTTATATTAGCAAGCTTTTCCAGGCCAAATTCCTGCGCTGTCAGAAGCGGTTCCAGTTGCAAGACGTCAACAATAGTATGCAGCAATTCCGGCAATGGCATCGTCTCCGCATATTGCCGCAGCTGCCGAAGTTTCTCCGCAGCAGTCAATAGATGGCAACGCTTCTGATAATCGATCAACGGCCATGCATCCTTCTGCAGCAGCTGCCATAAGGTAACTGTCTGCTCCTTCTGCTTGTTCAGCTCCAGAAAAAGTGCTGTCAAGCTTTCATCATCAACAGCAAAATATGGCGACCTCAGCACACCAGCAAGCTCCAGACTGCGGCTGCTGTCTTCTAAAAATACCAGTAAATTGATCAAATCAATGATTTCCCGTCGTTCATAAAAACCTTTACCATCAACGATAGTATAAGGTATACCCGCCTGCTGCAGAGCAGAGGCAAAACTTTTAGCCGATGTTAATGCACCGAGTAGTATTACCATATCTTTGTAGGATATTTGTTCTTCGGTATGCAACTGCAGTATCCGTTCTGCTATAACTGCTGCCTCCGCTTCCCTGCGGATGGCTTTGCTTTCTTTATCGTATGCGATTACCAGCATTTCCGGCAAAATATCAGTCGCACGATTGGCATTCAACGCTTCAAAATAAACGTCCTGCTGTCTGTCTTCACCTAATAATGCCGCAAAGGCCAAATTGCATAAATCAAGCACTTTATCAACTGTACGGAAGTTATCATCTAAAACGATATTACTGCCGCCAGCAGCTTCTATATCGCGCCTGACACGGGCAAATACACTTACGTCAGCGCCGCGGAAACGATAAATTGATTGCTTGGCATCACCTACTACGAACAGCTTATGTCCCAGCAGCCTGTCTTTATCACCGCCGCACAGCAAATAAACAAGTTCTCTTTGGCGTTCGTTAGTATCCTGAAATTCGTCGACCATAATATACTGATAGCGGCTGCTGTTTTTACTGCAAACCTGGAGGGTATTTTTTAAAAGCTCCAAGGCCCTGCTTTCCAAGTCGTCGAAGCCCAGCATATTATTAAGCTCCTGCTGTTCACGCAGATAAGCACTACAATTCACCAGAGCCTGCTGCCAGCAGGGTATCAATTTCAGTGCAGCTGCGTCTGCCGCCAGCAAATGCAGCTGCTGCAGAATTTCTTTAGCCGCTTTGACCACTGCTTTATCACTGCTTGTTGCAGCTAGAGTACCCACATAGCTGTCTAAAAGCGTCATATTTTCAGGCTTGCTGCTGTCTGCTGCCGCCTTTAAAAGTTCCGGAAGGTGTTCGCGCAGTAATTCCAGCTTTTGCCTATGAGCTGAGGCTTTCACCTTCATTTTGTCTTCTGCCAGTTCCAATAGCAGCTCCTGCAGTTGCACCTGTAATACGTTTTTCTCGTTCATCTTTGCCTGATATGGCTGTAACAAATCACCAAAGTTCAAAATCGCATCCATTTTAGGTATGGCAAGCAATAGCTGTTTTACAACATCAGCTGCGGTATATTCATCAGCCAGACGTAAAATATCACTGTCACCGCGGCGCAGTCCCTGTTTTACAAACTGCTGCACAGTGCGCAGTAAAAATTCATCCATTTCTACTTCTTCAGCTACCTGAAAAGCAGGATCAAGACCTGCTTCCACGGGATTTTCTTTCAACAGACTGTTACAAAAACCATGTATAGTATTGATACGCGCCTGTTCCAGCAGTTCCAGCTGCTGCTGCCAGAAAGATGCATGCAAAGCATCCTCCTGCTCCAATTCCGCCAAACGTCTGCGAACCCTTTCTTTCATTTCACCCGCGGCTTTGCGCGTAAAGGTAATAGCCAGAATATCGGCAGCACTTACCTGTTTGCCGCCCTGCCTGAGGCTCTGTCGAAGAATGTTGACAAAACGTTCTACGAGAACACGTGTTTTACCACTGCCGGCGCCGGCAGACACAGATACATTTCTATCCAGCGTCTCTATCGCTTCCTGCTGGGCTTTAGTAAAATCAAACATTTTCTTCACCGCCTTCTGCTGCCAGTTCGCCGTAGGCCCGGCAAATATCCTTCCCAGAACAATACTCAGGGCAGTTTTTACGCGGCGCCGGCGGGAAATTCCCCTGCTGCAAGGTATTGATATATCCTCTGACAGTCGTACGGCAAAAATCTGCAAAAGCCAGCCATTGATCTTCTGCATCACTGAACGGTTTATTATTTGTTGTAAAAGGCGTTTTTCCTAAAGTCTGCATGGCAAAACCGCCTTTACGTTTCGCTTCCTTTAGTGAATAGTAACCGCCGCCAAGCACTTTGCTCTGCGGCTCTAAGGCTCCAAGCGCCAGAAGATATACCGGAATCTGCAAATCCAGTCCTGCTGTCAGCTCCTTGCCCGACGGAGTTTGACTGCGTTTATAATCCGTAACAAAAATACCATTACCGTCACTGTCGATACGGTCGATACGTCCGTTCAAATAAATTTTTCCGCCGTTGACCTCCAGCACCAACGGAGCACTGCCGTTGCGCCCAAAATCCCATTCTATTTTTACCGGTACAAAAGGTTCCCATTCTTTCTGGTATACAAGCTCCCGCTGCAACCAGCGGCGCAGCAGCAAATTCAGCTTCCGACGCTGCGAAGGCCAGAAATCTGTAACGGCAATCTTTTTCCCAGTAATATATTCATCACAAACTGACGTCATAATGTCATCAAGCTGACTTATAAGCTCAGTCGGCGGATATTTGGCAAGCTTTTCGTGCAAATGTTCCGCCATAAAGCGTGCTAAAACATCATGCAGCAGGCTGCCTTCAACAGCAGGCTCCACCGTTTCTGTAAGTTCTTCATATTGCTGCTGTTTCCAGACATAGCTTAGTAAAAATCTGTATGGGCATTGAGCATAGGCTTCTAAATGCGACGCACTGAAGAAACCGCCAACAGCTTCATTAATAGCCCGCTGCAGCTGTACGTCTTCAAAAACTCCCTTATAAACACTATCGCCTTGCTCACGAATTCTTTCTATACTGCTGCGCAGTGTCCAGTCTGCTCCCAACCGCTCCAACAACCAATTATGGCAGGTATCTTTTTGGGTAATCCCCAGCAGCAGCTCCTGCTCAGACAAAGCCTCCTGCCAGCCTGTACGTCCAGCTCTGCTTCTGGTTATACACCCGGCTGCATATAATCGTTCCACATCTTCAATATATGCGGAAGCGCCAGCTGTATCGTCGCTGTACCAGCTCAAAGTCAGAGTTTCTGTTGCCATTGCTGCCACTGCGGCAAAAAAGAATTTATCCTCAGCATAAGCACACGCAGTATTATCTAATTCCACACCAACACCGCTCAATTCGGCCCGTTCTCTGTCATTGTAGATCCAGTTTTCATTTTTACTGCGCGGGAACTCACCTTCGCGCAGTCCCATAATGTAAACATGCTTGAACAGCAGCCCCTGCAGATTAGCAGCTTCTCCGAATAAAATACCTTCACTGTCGGCCGCTGTTAAAACGATTTGCCGTTCGGAACAGGCAGAAATCAGCAGCTGGCTGTATTCCTCCGCTTTTAAAGGCACACTTTCCAAACCGCCATTCTGATAATCTTCACTCAGTGTATCCAAAACTTCGGATAATTGCCGTACTGTCTCTACTATATTTTTAACCTCAAGCAGATCTGCCCTGCCATTTTTATAATTTTCGCCAGCCTTAACAGGCAGCGCCAAAGCTTCTAAGATTGTTTTAAATGTTTCTCCATAAGCAGCCGCCGTATCTCGCCGCTGCACCTTGTCCAGCAGCAACTCAAGTTCGCCTAAATCAGCTGACCACTGCTTATTTTCATTGGCATCAGCCTTATCACGAACTGCCTTACGCAGTTGCCGCAGATCATTATATAAATATTCCTGTTTCAATCTGTTGAGCTGCTCTCCGTCAAAGCTATAGACCAGCTTTACAACGCCGCATTTTAACAGACGCCAGTAAGCAGCGATAGCTTCACTGCCGCCGGCAGCTACGTTCAAAAGTAAACGTAAAAATTCACAGACAGGCTGAGCACTCAGAGAAGCGATCTTAGGTAAAGTAACAGGTATACCATATTCATCACAAACAGCTCTGATACCGCTGTAAGTCTTAAAATCACGTACAGCAACCAAAAAATCATTATAAGCGGCGCCATGCTGCAGCTTAGCTTTTATAGAACGCAGCACTGCCCGCAGTTCACCTTCACTATCTCCTGATTCAATAAAATTTATACTGTCAGCAACAGCCAGCGTCTGGTAGCTTCCAGCACCTAACTTAGCCGTTAAGTGCTGCAGATCAGGCTTTCGTACTGAACCTTCCATATGCAGATCATGCAGCTGAGCAAAACCGCTTAAATAACCGAAACTCCGCTCTACAGCAGCAAATATTTCCGGTCGTTTGGGCTCGTACATCAAACCGATACTGATCTGACAATGCCGTGACAAAGATTTTATAAGCAAACGCTGCAAAGCATCAAAATGATAAAATTCGCTGAAATATAACTGCTGCCAAGGCAGCTTGGCCTGCGGTCTTTCTAAAACCGCTATTGCTAACCGGTATAAACCCTCTACATCATACCAGTTTTTTTGTTTTAGCTTATTGCGATAAAGGTTATAAAGTGCCGCTACTTCACGGTCCTTCATCACATAGGCAGGATTGCGCTGTTCCCATTCCAGCAGCGCCGTAGTAATTTCTTCCTGTGTCGACCCACTGCGTGAAAGCTGACCCAAAAGCCCGGTAACAGCTTTAACGAAACCTTCTTTATCTGCCAGTTTACTAAAATAGTCCAGGCCCTGCAATTTAGCCAGCTGGTGCAGCAAATCACCCACAAGCAGTTCCTGTGTCCTCCGGGAAATCATTTCTAATTTCACTTCCGGAGGCAAATCCAGCAGCTGCCTGTTTAATGCTACGATACGGTTGGGCAGATATTCAAAATTAACTGCCTGCGCCCTGCCTGACCGGCGGGCATGATTCACAAGCAATCTGCTTGGAAGCACCAGCAACGCTTCATCATAGCTATATTTGTTTTCTGCCTCTGCCGAAAAAAAATCCCTGGCCGTAGCACCTAACGGTACTGTATATAAATCGATCATTTTTCTTCTCCGCTCAATAAAATTATATATTTATTGTACCACAAAACAGCAGTTTCCAGTATTAAGCACAGACAAAAAGCAACAGCTGCCAGAGCCGTTGCTTTTAAACACCTAACTTATTTTCATTTACTGTTTTTCCAGACAGAGGGAGCGTAAATTTATAGTGAAATTTATGCATGCCTTGCCGTTCATAGAAACAATGCGCCTTTTCCCGCAGCATATTACTGCTTAGTTCAAACTGAATACAACCATTGTCCCGGGCCAGCTTCTCCGCATAAGCAAAAAACTGCTGCCCTAAGTTCCTGCCGCGATGGGATCGCTCCACATCAAATTCTAAAATCTCTGCTATTTTAGCGGCATGATGCAGCTGTCCTTCTACGCGCAAATGTAAAAATGCAACGGTTCTGCCCTCAATTTCACCAATCATGAGAAAATGTTCCGGCAGCTTCAATAAACTGCCGAAGATATTTTCAAATTCCAGCAGCGGCAAATCCTGCTCCTCTAATTCACAAATCAGAGCGTACACAGCTCTTACATCCTGTAATTCAGCCTTTCTTATCAGCACCCGCATCACTTCCATCATAAAATTCTTTTTACAGCAACGCCGCAAAATCTTCAGCCGGCTGCGGTTTACCAAAATAATACCCCTGAATATAATCACAGCCAACACTTTTCAAAAATTCAAACTGCGCTGCAGTCTCTACTCCTTCGGCAGTCACTTCTATTTGCAGAGAATGAGCCAGATAAATGATATTTGAAATGATTTTTTCACTGCGGTCATCCCCAATATCGTCGACAAAGCTTTTGTCCAGCTTCAAAACGTCGATAGCTACATTTTTAAGCATCATCATCGAAGAATAACCGGTTCCAAAATCATCCATCAAGACTTTGATGCCAACTTTATGCAATGCTTCGATAACATTATTCATAATACTGATATTTTCAAAAAAGGCACTTTCCGTCAGCTCCAGCTTTATATAAGCAGCAGGCAAACCGCTTCCATTCAAAACATCGATATATTCGTCAACAATATGCGGATCATACAGACACATCCGCGACATATTGACTGATATTGGCACAGGTATAAGCCCCTGTTTAAGCCAACGCATCTGCTGGCGACAGACGAGTTCGAACATATAACGGTCAACCTTATTGATAAATCCATTACGTTCAAAAAGCGGTACAAATTGATAGGGCGGAACAATAATACCGTCACTTCTGCGCCAGCGTACTAAAGCTTCTGCACCGATAAGTTTCTGCTCTTTGGTACTGTACTTGGGCTGATAGTAAGCAATAAATTCGCCTTCAGCCAAAGCTTTTTCCATCTGACTTTCAATTTCTTTTTCGTGCAACAGCTTATCACGCACGGCTCCGTCATAAAAAGCCCAGGCTGTGTCACCTTTATTTTTTATTGTCTGCCGGGCAATATAAGCTCTGTCTGCCATACTGACGATATCGTCAGTTTCACCGTCAACCTCGTATATACCCATAGAAAGGGATAGTTTATAGACCTGTCCGCTTTTTGTAATATAGTTATTCAAGTGCAGACATAAATCGTTGATACGCCAAAGCAGTTCTTCTCTCGTATCAAATCGCAGCAAAAAAATAAATGTATCGGCAACACCATGTGCTAATATTTCGCCTTCATTCAGGCTTGCTTTTACTTCCTGCCAAATATAACGCAAAAGGTCATTGCCTTCTCCATAGCCAAACATATCGTTGAAATATTTAAAACCGTCGATATCCATACTTACGATTGCTGTCTTTTTATCTGTTTCAGGTAACAACAGTTCTGCTTCTTTAAAAAACTTGGCAAAAGAATAACCACCAGTAACTTCATCAACATAAGCAATATCCATCAGTTCCTTTTGATTGCGGGTATGGATACGCATAATGTGCCAGATAAACAATAAAAAAATCGCAATCAACAAAATACCCAGTAAATAAGTTTTATTCAGCACCATATTGATTTTATCTTCGATAACACTGGCTGGAGTTACCGTCAGCAGCATCCAGTTATTAACACCTATCGGCGAACAGTACATATATTTCTGACTGCCGTTATAAAATTCAATATAACCGCCTTTTTTACTGTTGATCATCTGCCAGAGTTTTTCAGCACTGTCTTTATTATTTACCGGATCTGCCGTCAGCAGGGCCGCATAAACATTTTTAAAGTTTTTAAAGCTTTCTGAATGCTGCGAATCTACTACAACATCACCATTTTCCTGTACCACATAAGAATATCCAGCACCGCCAAAAAACGATACTTCAATAGTTTTTCTAAATGTATCCAGGCTGTAAGTAGCGAACAAAACTCCAATCCTCTTATCGCTTCCATCTTCAAAAATCGGTACCGCATAAACTGCGATCCTGCCGCCATCCGTATAATCATCCAGATTACGTGAATCAGCCGTATGCCCGCGAATCGCCTTACTAAAATACTCTCGCTCTGAGATATTCAATTCAATACCATCTGTTGTATAAGCACGTCCATCCGTCAATGCTACGCCAATTCGTTTAAAACTGTTGCGCTCAGCGGCTTCCTCCAAATAAGCGGCGGCCGCCTGCGGATCATTTACAAAAATCCGACTGACATCGTGCGAAAGTTCAGCTAAAAGATTTTGTTTATTTTTGATTTCATTATGCAGCATCAAAGCTCCCTGATTAGAAAGTTCTTTCAGTGAGTTGATATTTTCTTCTTTGTAACTCTCTTCGATACTTCTGCTATAGGAAAAAACAGCCGTCAGCAAAATTATAATGGCAATCAGACCCAGCAAAAGCGTGCCATAAAGTTTTTTATATTTGCCCATCGCTGCCTTCCTCCGATTTCTGAATCATTTTTTGTCAGATTATTTTAATAGTTTGTCCGTTTTCCGGCTCTTCCAAATATATCTCGCCAATATGCAGCTTGCCGTTCACTATATCAAAAGCATCTGTTTTGATTGTCCCCATCTTGGTTTCAATGACAACATTTTTAAACTCCAGATGTTTATTTTGATTGGAAAACTCGCCGCTGATACTGTCAAAAGGAATAATATAGTACGATCCTTTTCCTGATTTAAAGCTGCCATAGGTCAACGCAGTTTTAGGATCTCCCTTGGATCGAATCTTAAAATCCAGTTCGACCTTGCATTTTATTTTACCGTTGCGTGCGGCAATGCTTCCCAACAATTCGTGTCCCAGCGCATCAATATTGTAATATTTTGTATCCAGATGATAATCTCCGAAAGCTTCAACTGTACCTCCAAAAACATTTCCTTTTACATTAGTAAATTTCAGCAGAGCATCTTCGTAATGCAAATCGCCTCTGACCTTAGAAAAATGCAGTCCGGGAATATTCAGTTCTTTAAAATCCAAATGACCATCTATAACAGGATTCGGAAGTTCTCCAGTAACTGAAGCGGTAATAGAAACCGTATCTTTGATATCCGCTATTCCCAACGAAGCAGGCAGAATATTATAAAGCTCCAAATGCAGGTCGTAATGAGGAATCTGCTGCGCTAAATTGATGTTTCCTTTTATTTCCACCCCATCGCCAACCATAGTGCCGCCAAATTTTCCAGTCACAAAATCAATCGTAAGCTTTTTCTGCGTATCAATATCAATTATTGCATTAACTTCATTCAGTACAAAATAACGGTTACGATAACCGGCAGTTAAGGTACAGTTATTAAAAACAACACGCATTTTCAGCCGCTTATTTTCTAAATCCAGATTCAATTCATGCCTGTCTCCAGGATGTCTTTCCTTTACTACGATCTTTTCCTGCGCTATATGTTCAAGTTCAGCTGCTGTTTCGTTTCCTGACAAAACAGCTTCCTTTTGTTCAGCCCGGTCAATAACTCTTTTGGCCTGTGCCTGCTCAAAAATATCCAACTGCATCTTTCTGTTGAATCTTACGGCAAACAAAGCGTTGTCCAATTCCAGTTCCTTAATAGTAGATGTACTGATACTTCTGGTAATAATATCCCATGTCCGCACCTTGAAACGTCCCTGCGGTACATGTACGATAGGCTGACCGTCAATATCAAGCCAGACAAGATTCTGAAACTCTACCCGCCCCCAAATGTCGGCATCAATACTGCCAAGCGTCACCGAGCCTTTGAGCACTTTTTGAGCAGACATAGTTTTATTAAAAATAAGCATAGCCTGATCACTGGCTATTTTACACAAAGTAAAATAAGTAACTGTCACAAGCGCCCACAGTCCCAAAGCGATATAAATATATTTCTTTTTTATCTGCATATTATCACTATCCTTTGAGCGGACTGTTTCAGCTACGCTTAAATACTCTGTGTTTTCGTCATAATCTTCAAAATTTCCTGATCAGTAGTAGCCATTCCCTCTTTAGCCAGCTGCCCCACATTTTTTATAGTGTTCTCAACACCTTTGCTGACGATACCATCGCCTCCGTAAAATTGCTGCCCTTCTTTATACATATGATAACCTAATATACCTGCATCGATAGCCGTAGCTATTTTAGCAGCGCACGAAGCTTTAGCGCCGTCGCAGATAATACCGGAAGTTATTGCCAGAGAATTGACGATCGTGTGAGAAACTTCATCAACACCGCCTCCATACAGATACGCAATACCGGCACCACTGGCACAGCCGGCACTGACTGCACCGCAGTAAGCCGACAGCCTGCCGATACCTGATTTCAAATGGATCGTGATCAGATTAGATACCAGCAAGGCCCTATAACGTTTCTCGTCAGAAACACCCAACTCCTTAGCATACTCTATAACTGGTATGGAGGCAGTAATCCCCTGATTACCGCTGCCGGAATTGATCACGACTGGCATCTCGCAGCCGTTCATTCTGGCGTCAGAACCGGCAGCTGCTTTGGCTTTAGCTCTTATTTTTACGTCATCCGTTCCATAAGTCTTTAAAAGGACCTTACCGATATTAGCTCCATAATCGCCAGCCAAGCCTTCCTCTGAAATATTAACATTACATTCGATCTGAAGATCAAGAATATCCTTAACATCTTCTATTCTTGCAGTATCAGCAAATTCAATAATCTCCTGTACATTCATAAATCCACGATCTGTAAAGCCCAAACTGTCTTCGACTGCAATATCTTTCTGCAGCACATATTTATCATCTTCTCTTATTTCCACTATATTTGTATGAAACTCACAGATGCGTACATAAGCAGAATGGCCATTACCATAAACAGTGATCATTATATCAAAGATTTTTTTACTATCAGAAAAATTAACTGTTATTGGTGTGCTTTCTAAAAATTTATGAATTACGGCAACTGCTTCTGTACTCACTTCCGAAATAACTTTAAGCTCCTTCGCGGCATCTCCTGCCACAATACCTGCTGCCGCTGCCACTTCAATACCGCGCAGTCCCCCTGTATTCGGTACAATAACACTTTTTACATTCTTGATGATATTACCACTGACCTCAATTTCTACACGTTCAGGCAAACAGCCTAAATGCTCTCTGGCAATAGCTCCGGCATAAGCAATAGCAATAGGCTCAGTACACCCCATCGCCGGAATCAATTCCTCTTTCAGCACATTGATATAATCCTGGTATTTTTGCCTTGTTATCATCTGCTTACCCCTCTGTATTTATGATTTATTCTTAATTATTCTATACATCTGACCTGTGACTCTTTATAAAATCATAATAAAAGTCCCCAAAAGTAATAAAGACAGAACCGATAATTGTTTTTACAGTAAATTGTTCATGTAAAAATACCGCTGCCATCACCAAAGTGATGACTATACTGAATTTATCCACCGGAACTACTTTCGAAGCATCGCCAAGCTGCAGCGCTTTAAAATAACATAGATCTAAAAGCAGTGTGAAACGATGGTTCTAATCCATTAGTTCAGTCTTCGACCAATCTTTCAATTTCTTTCTCAATCAATAAAAATGCTTTGGAAACTACATAACCATCAGCAATCGCATGATTCATTCTCACCGTCACAGGCATCAGCAATCTGCCATTTTCACTGTGATATTTTCCCCAGTTTATAATCGGCGGAAAATGCAGATGTCCGTCAGGCAATTCTACATGCAGTGCTTCATATGACAACCAGGGAATATAGGAAGCATCAAAATAGTTTAATTTACTGCCGTCCAGACCGTAACTGCGGGTCTGTTTAGCCTTTTCCATATCAGCGCAGCATCTGTCATAAAAAGCCTGGTAATCTTCGCTAAACTCTGTATAAACTACTGTAAAAGTCTCCGTATCCTCGTGGAAAACATAATGCGCAGTGTTGATTTTATCAAATACGACTAACTTATCGTCCTGATACAAATACCGCATTTTGTAGTCATCTCTGGTATTCAGCGCCTTGGTCAGAACATACAGAAAATTGATATAAAATTTAGTTCCAGTTTGTTTTGAATATGCAACAAGTTCACTAACATCGATCTTGGATGTAATCATAACCGAACATTTACAGTCCATCGTAAAATGCCTGTAAATATCCTTACGATAATACTTTTCCATATCTAAAACTTTATAATCCATAATTACCACCTTTTACACAACACAAATCAACTTTGGCCGTTTAACAAGTTTGCATAAATTAAGTATTCAAATAATTCCAAAGAATCTTTTTTCCAATTTATTGTTGACATCGCAATTGCCAAAACGCCACAGCGCTTGCAGCAGCTACATTAAGTGAGTCCACATTGTGCGCCATAGGGATCTTCACAACATAATCACACGCATCAATCACAGCCTGAGATAAGCCGTAGCCCTCTGTACCAAAAACCAAAGCCAGCCTGCCCTCTGCCATCAGCTCCTGATCATCTATACTGACAGCATGCTCACACAAAGCCATTGCAGCTGTTTTAAAGCTCCATTCTCCCAGCTCTTTGACATTGTTTTCTATATAAGTCCAAGGTATCTGAAATACCGTTCCCATACTGACACGTACTGCTTTTCTGCATAAAGGATCACAGCAGGAGTGCATCACAAGTACCGCATCAACACCTAACGCTGCTGCCGATCGGAATATTCCTCCTACATTGGCCGCATCCGTGATATTATCCAATACTGCCACCCGCCTGGTTTGAAAACATATCTGCTGTACTGAAGGCAGCCTGGGCCTACGCATAGCACACAGGATACCGCGGGTCAGCTTATATCCTGTCAGTCCGGCCAGCACATCCCTGTCCCCGGTATAGACTGTAACATCCTCATACCGGTCAAGAATATTTTGGGCCTGTCCCGTGATATGTCTGCGCTCCATCAACAAGGAAATCGGCTCACAGCCAGCAGCAAGCGCCAGCTCTATGACTTTGCCGCTTTCAGCAATAAAGATGCCCTTTTCCGGCTCCAGCTTATGGCGCAGCTGCTTTTCAGTCAATTTTGTGAATACTTCCAGTTCAGGAGCAGAAATGTCATTTATTTCTACAATATTTGCCATTATGCCACTCTTTCTCAGAAGAGCATCTCTCCCGGTTTATAGCCGCTTGGCAGCTCTTCTTCAACTAAAAAATGAAATTCTTCATCACGCAGGACCGGCAAAAATACAGCATAGGGGATCTCTAAAAATTCAGACGTATAACTGCTGGCTCCGAACCATTTACCCTCTTTGGCACCTAAATTCAAATCTCTGGCAAACTTGGTATCATTAGAGCAATCATGTACAACCAAATTCCATTTCTCTTTGGCAGCGCCTGCCATAAATCTGAGTGTCAGTTCGCGGCTCCAGATTGGTGATATATATCCGTGGCGGGCAATATACATTTTTTCGCCCCAATAATTCTCAATATTATTGGGGTTTAAATGCAGCTCCGCGCAATTAATAAAATCTAATCCCGTATCCAACACAGCCTGTTTTTTCACAAAGAATTTTTCAAAAAACTCATTAGTCATAGGCGTTTCAATACCGACTTTTTTGATATACTTTTTTGCTATGCCAATATTTTCAATGACCTTATCGGCACAACCGGACGCTCCTAAATTAAATCTGAGCTCATCCAGACCTGCCTCGCCCAATGCTTTAAGCGTTGTTTCCGTAGCCAGAGTACCGTTAGTATATAAATGCTGATAAATCCCAGCCTTGTTAAATTTTTGAATAATATTATAATATTTCTCGATTTCCATAAAAGGTTCTAAATAGACATAGGCAACCCCTGTAGGTTTTTTATGGATTTTCAACAACAGATCAATATCATTCTCGTAAAACTTGGTCCCGCCAATGACCCAAATACCCTCACCTACCGGCTCAATAGCATCCAGCTCGCCATAATTATAGCAAAACCTGCACTGCAGATTGCATTTATTGGTTTTTCTGATAGCTGTCAGCCCGCTGCCCAACAGACATGAACGGCACCCATCAGGAAATTTATCGTCCGGGCCCACAAAAAGCGTTCTGTTTTCTAAGGTTTTTAAACCGGAAATTTGCGCCATAAGCTCTTCTTTTCTTTTAATAACAACTGCTTCAATCTGCGCGAATGCGGCATAAACAATTTCCTGCTGTTTAACCAGAAGCTGTTCTCCTGCAGGCAATTGTGCAAAAAATTCAAACCATGCCAAAGCATCCTTCTTGGAAATCTTCATATCTGTTACTGCTCCTTGTTTACAATACAATCGACTTAATCAATCTCATTGCTCTCTGCTCTGCGTAAATTGCAGTGCCTGGCAACCGGGCTCCATAATTTTATTCTTGTCATCAATACAACAGTCTCTACATGGCACGAGTTGATTGCAAGTATGTCAAATCCCCTTGGTCGTTCGTGGAAACATATCAATGGCATTTTGACTGCTCTGCCTGTCCGTGGAAACATATCACTTCTTTCTGAATGAATCCACATTATTCTATCGAATATTCATTCTCCACATATTGCTCCGTTCCACGTTCCTTCCAGATGATTTTATATACATATTCGCCATCATGTTTGTCATACCACTCCCATGCTTTCACACCAACTGCGTGAATAATAGGAAACCCCATTCTGTTCTGTCTTACAAGGGATAGATAATTAGCAATCACAAAATCTTGCTGTGCCATAAGCTGATAATATAGTATTTCGTCTCCGCTTTGCTGCGCCATTGCAATATCATCATCAAATGTCTCAACAGCAACCAGGTAGTTATTATAAACACTAATATCGTAAAGATCAGTATAGACTGTTCTTTGACCACATCCGCACTGTTGCATCACATCAATTTTTGTTTCGTTATAACCCTCTTGCTCCATAAACAAGATATTTATAATTGGTTGTTTACATATTTCACAATGCTGTGGGTTTCTTAATAACCTAATATCTGTTTTGCTTAAATCCCATAATGCTTTGAATTCAAGTAAATAGTTTTTAACTAAAGAAACCTCATCGCAAATATTCAAATCCTCAATATTTCTAATATTTGCACTCTGCGTCCAATTAAATGAGCCAAACAAGCAAATTCTTTCATCAATAATGCAAAATTTGTGATACATAATGCCTGCAAAACTAACCGACCTTATTTTAGCACCACTTTATATTACTAGAAATTAAACTCAATTCCTGTTAAAACAGAATTGAAATCACAAGATGGCAGAGCCTCAAAATAATCTGTTTTCAACCCAACATCCAGCACATACATAAAAGCATCAAAGTCATAAATTACTGGCTCTCCATGATTGCTCATGATATTTTTTCTTATGCTCTCCGTCTTGGCAATCAAGCAAGTATATTGGTATGCCGGATCAACAACAGATGTATTTCCATTTGGATGTGCTGCCTGTAAATGCTGACCACTGGTTAATGCAATTAGATTTTCCATGTACTCAGCAATAATCCTATACTGATTCCTTGGGAAAATATGATGCATATGTGTAGCAGCTTCTCCAACAGAAAATTTATCCAACACTTCAGATTTACCCTCGTTATATTTGTCATTAAATTGGCGCAAATACTTAATCGCCCTTGAAACTCTGTACTGGTACATCTGATTATCCTGTTGTGGTGCTTGAATAAAATCACCACGAGCAATATTCTTGTCTTTGCCTACGGCTTTATCTCTCCAGTTCGCTTGATTGTACATGATTTTGTCATAAGTAATCATAGATTTTGAGAGATATCCACGCTCAATTCCCTTTAGATGCATTTTACAAGCCAATGGATTCAAAACCTTACTAAAAATACGGTTCGCTTCAACTGTCGTATTAATAGGAGTATATTTGATACAAAAATCTGAAAAAGTTGTCTTTAAATCAAGCAACGCTTCCTTTGTCTGCAAATCGAAAAAAGTCTCAAAACTATCCCATAGCCCACTATCTTTCAATGTTTTTTCTATGTACATACACAAGAATTCGAATGAATTGCGTTCTCGCAGAGCAATATATTCTAATACTTCTGGCTTTTCAACACTGAATTGAATGGTGTTATTCAGAATACCATCCTCACGAAGGACTCCGGCTGCAGCCAACATTTTCATTGGTTGTCTAAAAAACTTATTGTATTCATCAAGTGTTGTTCTAATGGTTGGATCTGGCTTGCCAAACAAATGCTGCACATTTTCAATAGAATAATCTGCGTGCCAGATGTCAGGAGATTGGAACGGTTGTTTCCCACCTTTCTGGATATAATCGACTATACAGTCTGCCACAAAGCAGACTGCATCCAATGCACATTTCTGATCAATCCATCTTCCATTTCCTGAAACTCGAACATCGTAATTATGTTCGTCTATAAATCTTGAAAGTATATTATTTGTCATCTCTTAGCACCCCGTAATAAAACACACTATTATTATCTACGTTGATTGACTGCGTAGAAAGATTTCTGGCGATGCCATAAAATCTCCTGTATTCTTCTGATGAAAAAAATGCTCTTTGTTTCGCTGTCAATCTAAATGGTTTTCTCGGAATGAGTACAGCCACAGAGCCATCCGGTATGGTATTCGGAAGGTTTTCAATCACTCTTGGGTTATACGTCATATTCGGGGTCAAATAAACATTTTCATCATTGAGGAAACGTGTTACCGACAATGAATCTGCTCTTTCTTTTGGCAGGAATACATCATAATTATCAATGTGCGTTATGCCTTGTCCATCATCATTGATATTTTTAGCTTTGATAACCCACAAGCTATGCTCACTTTCCGTTGCAGTAGTTACAGCTTTTGTAATTTGCCTATCCCTAAATACAGTAAACACATTAAATTCCAGTTTCTTCGCAACTTCATCAAACTGTTCATCCCTATAGATGACAAATGAGGGAAAGCGGCTATCTGTAATGTAATCTTGATTTCTCACAAAACGCTTGTTGTATTTCATGCTGTAAATTGAGGTTTCTTTTGGCTTCTGCTTTGGGTATACAATCAGACACATCGTTTCTATTGATACTCCAGTAAAGCCATATCTGCCGAAGTCAATAATCGTTTCTATTTTCACAGCACGCAACAAATCTCTAGTTGCCGCATATTCTTCTGTAGCAAGAATGTTTTTATTCAAAACCAATGCGACACAGTCACTGCATCTCATACATTTCTCTAGAAACATTGCAGCAAGGTTGCTTGTCTTTTGATTTACATTTTCCTTTAAGCAAACATCTATTTCTTTCGTATGCTTTTTCAATTTTGAAAACGGAGGATTTCCTACTGCTAAATCATATGGAGTATCCCCCGGAACCCAAGTTAGAAAATCATGACAAATACAATTAATGGTAAAGTTGTCTGGTACTCCTATTTGCTCAATCAATATTTTAAAGGCTTCCAAACTTTCTTCATCAACATCAACTACATCAAGAATTACATTAGGTACATTGGCATATTGCTTGAATAAGAAGGGAATAAAGCTACCAGCACCAACAGATGGTTCAAGTATCCTAATAGTTTCCTTATTGAAAACTGGCAACTTACCCATAATTTCATTTACAATGAATTTATTTGTATAAAAGGCCGCATTTTTCTCCCGACGTGCATTGCATAGTTCTGTAATACGCATAAGCGATGCCATATCCAAATTAAGCGGATTATCCTTTAAGAATTCCGTCAAAGCATTTCTGTCAGTCAATTCCTTATCAGCAATAATCTTGTTAACTTCCGTTGCGTCACACATTTTTCCAAAAAGGTAAAATTTGATTTTAGCTGCAATTTGGCGCATAATTTCTGTCGGTACAGCTTCTCCAATACATTGACGAATATTTACTTCATGTGCCTTATATACTTTTTCCTTCTCAGAATCAGGCATACTATTCAGTTCTGTCAGGGTGTACTCCATCCATTGAAAATCTCGTGGAATCGTCATCATCGTCATGAGTTCTCTTATGCTATAAACTCGATCCTGTTCTGGATGAATCGTGTTCTGTGCTGCTAACTGGTCATTTCTAGTGTGAACACACTGAATAAACCTGTCCCAAGGTTGCCTTGTATATTTATCCCTATTCTTACGTATGTTTTCTACAATTTTTCCATCGACCACCCTATGTGGGCGTTTTAATGGGTCTTCATTATCAAATGCAGACTCTCCTTCTTTTAGGTCATGAATCCAATTACGCATTTCGTGGCTATATGTTCGAAATGCATGATAAAAATCATTTTCATATATTTCTCCCCACTCCAACCGCGGGAAATCATAAATAACATCACGAAGGTTTTTTTCCTGCTGATAGTCGGGGTACAAATCAAGAGGGATAATATTATTCCTATACTTCTTATCAACTCCAATCATCAAAGTTCTAGTTCTTGATGAATTCGACCCATAATTCATAAAATTAAGGATTCTACCAGAAATAATGTAATCTTCCCCAAGTGCTTCTCTAATGTAGTCCCCAATCGGTATCGTCCGATTATCCGGGGTAATACATAATGTCTTTTGAAAAGCCATTACATTTTCAAAGATAAAAAATCTCGGTCTAATATTCTTAATTACTTCTACGGACTCAACAACCAGACTGTTCCGATTAATTTCCTTCGATGTCTTTTTGTGGTTAATGACGCTTATTCCCTGACATGGTGGTGTTGCGACCACAACATCTACCCGGTCATTTCCTTTTTTACTCCATTTTTCGATTTCGGAATAAATATGTTGCTTCACTTCATCTGTCGTAATATCTCCTGCTACATAGCCACTTTCATACTCGCATTTGTGATTCGCCTTTTGAACTTCCAACCTTCTAGGTAAAAGTTCATTTGTTGCAATACAATGGAAGCCCTCCATACGGAAGCCATAACATCCTACACCTGCACAGCTGAATAATGAAACATAGGTTAAACTCTTATCTTTCAGCACTATGCTATACCTCCATCTCTTTATCGTTATCAGTCGATTTCTTATACTCGACTATATCTCCAAAATCCGCATCTAATGTCTCACATATTTTTTCTAAAACAAGTAATGTGACCTCTTGATCTTTTCTCATTCTTGTCATTGTATTCGGAGCGATATCAGCCGCCTTACGCAAATCTGCTGCACTCATTTTTTTATCTATTAATAACTTCCACAGTTTGTCATACGATATAGACATTTATTTCTCCTCTCGGCTTTATCTCCAATTGCTCAAAATATCTTATCTAGTATCATATCACATTCCTCCACTTAAAACAACTGTTTTTCGCATCTAAATGCGATTTATTCTAATTGTAAAGTCAGAACTTTTGTTCTGTTCATCCTTAATTTTCTTGACTTTGCAATGCTGTCAACTCAACCCTCAATCAATTTTCCGATAGATAGGTTCTGACAGATAAACTAAAAGGGATTTCCGACATCCAGCAATCAGCAGCCCGATACCAAAAATCCCTTATTTTAGCCGTTCTTCGGCACTTTATTTGTCCTTGCGTGACATCAATACAACAGTCTCTACATGATGCGTCATCGGGAACATATCTACCGGCTGGGCAACTGCAGCCTGATAACCGTTCTGTTCCAGATAAGCCAAATCACGGGCAAGCGAAGCCGGATTGCAGGATACATAAACGATACGCTGTGGTTTGACCTGCGCAATAGCAGCCAACACCTTTTCCTCGCAGCCGGCACGTGGCGGATCGAGCAGAACAACTTCAGGACGCACACCCTGCTCTACCAGTTCCTGCATTTTAACAGCAGCATCCCCTAAAATAAATTCAGCATTATCACAGCGATTATCTTCAGCATTACGTTTTGAATCTTCAATAGCAGAAGCTATAATCTCAATTCCATAAACTTTTTTGGCATGTTTAGCCAAATACAGAGAAATTGTACCGGTTCCGCAATAACAGTCCACAACGGTTTCACCACCGCTCAAAGCCGCAAATTCAATCGCTTTGTTATAAAGCTTTTCAGCCTGGGCACTGTTTACCTGAAAAAACGACTGCGCAGAAATATTGAATTTTAAAGTTCCCAAACGGTCTTTGATAGTCGTTTTACCATATAATAAGCGTGTTTTATTACCCATTACGATATTAGTCTGTTTTTTATTGATATTCTGCACTACGCTTTTCAAGCCCGGAACAGTATCGCGCAGCATTTTGACCAGTTCTTTGCCATGCGGAATATCGTAACCGGCAGTAATGATAACTGCCATGACCTCACCAGTATTTACACCAACCCTGCCCATGACATGGCGGACTACGCCTTTACCTGTTTTTTCATCATAAGCAGAGATTTCATACTGCCGCATCCATTGACGAACAACAGCAATAATGTCATTGTTTCGCTGCTTCTGGATCAGACAGTTTTCAACGCCGACTACTTTATGTGTAGCCGCAGCATAACATCCGATTTCCAAAATTCCATTTTCAAATGCAACAGGGAACTGCATTTTGTTACGATAATGCCAGGGATCTTCTTCACCGATGATCGGCATAACTTTGACTTCCTGTAAATGCCCGATCCGCAAAAGCGCATCGCGAACCTGCTGTTCTTTAGCCCTTAATTGCCCCGTATAGTTTAAATGCTGCAGCTGACAGCCGCCGCAGGCTTCATAAACAGGACATAATGGTTCTACCCGCTCAGGTGATGCTTCAAGAATGGCAGTTACTTTCCCTGACGCATAATTTTTCTTCACCTGTTCCAGTTCTACTTCTACTGTCTCACCTGCTAAGGCGCCATGTGCAAAGACCGTAAATCCATCTGCCTTGCCCACACCTTCACCGCTGCTTCCTAATCCTGTTACTTTTAAAGTTATTTTATCACGCACTAAAAATTTATTATAAACGCTCATAAATTTCTCCTAAATTAAATTTTCAACAACTAAATTATACCACAAATCTATACAGTTTCTTCATTTTACAGTTTAAATAAAATGGCAGAAAAGCGAACTTTTTCACCTTCTGCCAAAATAATCAGCTGTTATTTAGTTGCCTCTACCCAAATACCTCCAGTTACCTTTTCCAGCATTTCAGCACTGATCGGCAAAGCTGAATGAGGTGTCCCTGCGGCAATAAAAGTAATGTCATACTCTTTCAAACTATTATCCAAATAAACTGAAACCTGTTGACGCAAGGCAAACGGACATACTCCTCCGGGCGCAAAACCTGTGATTTGCATTACAGTTTCCGCATCTGCCATTTTGATTTTTTTCGCTTCGATGGCACGGCCCCATTTTTTTGTGTCTATTTTCTTATCGCCGCAGGCAACAATCAAAATCGGCTTGCCATCAGCTAAAAAACACAAGGTTTTGGCTATCTGTCCCGGCGTTGTGCCCAAAGCCTGAGCCGCCAATTCCGCAGTATGTGTTGATCCCGGCAATATTTTTATTTCCAGTTCCGGATAAGCCTGCAGGCTTTCCTGTACTCTTTTCAAACTTGTTTCATATTCTTCTGCATGCTCTTCCATTTCCATCATCCATCCCTCACATTTCTTTTGCAATTCTGCCACAACTAACAGCTTTATTTTTATACTTTCTGTGCTATAATATATCCATACATGAAGTCATACAGGCATCTGTTGTAATTTTAACACAGACAAGTCTCTCTGACAAATCAAAGTACCTGTTAAAGGAGGTTTATCCATGGATATCATTACTAAAGATACTGGCATCATCGATGCTGTTCAACAACATCCTGAAATTTTGGAAGTGTTTGCTAAATATGGTCTGGGCTGTGTTGGCTGCATGGCAGCTCATTACGAAACCATCGGCCAGGGAGCAGGCGCTCACGGCATTGATGTTGAAGCGCTTATTGCCGACATCAACAAGGCTGTTGCTGCTGCAAAATGATCTTCTTAATAAAAAACAGTCTGACGTTGAAGCGTCAGACTGTTTTTTTATTACCACTTGTACAATGATCTCAATAAAGCTATCTCAGCTTTATACCCAGGCAATTCATTCGGCGTTTCTAAATAAAAGGGCAAGTCTTTCAGCTGAGGATGATTAGTGACAGCGCTGAGCGCTTCCAATCCAATGTTCCCCTGACCTATTTTTGCATGCCGGTCCTTATGGCTGCCCAAAATATTCAGGCTGTCATTGATATGAACAGCTAAAAGACGTTTCAAACCAATAATTTTATCAAATTCCTCCAAAACATTTTCCAAATCATTAACTATATCATAGCCGCCGTCAAAAACATGACAGGTATCCAGACATACCCCCAGTTTTCCCTGTAGTTCCACTCTGTCGATAATCGAACGCAGTTCCGTAAAGTTTCGCCCAACTTCACTGCCTTTACCAGCCATAGTCTCCAGCAGCACCATTGTCTGCTGCTGAGGACGCAGGATTTCATTCAACAATTCTGCTATCATGATTATTCCCTGCTCTGCTCCCTGTTTTACATGACTGCCAGGATGGAAATTATATCTTGTACCATGCAGCAGCTCCAGCAACTGCAAATCCTCAGTCATTACCATACGTGCAAAATCCCTTATTTTAGAATCTGCCGAACAGGCATTGAGTGTATAAGGCGCATGTGCCAGGAGCGGCGCAAAAGAATTCTCCCGCATCAGCGCCAGTAAAGCCCTGATATCCTCTGTATCGATCGCTTTGGCTCTGCCTCCGCGTGGATTACGTGTAAAAAACTGAAAGGTGTTGGCACCAAGAGCCAGTGCTTCCTCTCCCATATGCAAATAGCCTTTTGCCGACGATAAATGACAACCAATATTGAGCATAGACCCTCCTAGATTTACAAAGCTTTTAAAAATACGTTATAATTATAACATATCAAGCCTGCTGAAAGGAAAAGTTTGACCATGCAAGCATTACGAGAACACCTGCTGAGCCTGCAGGACACCAAATATCAGAAATTTCACAGTGCCCTTTGTCCCGGTATCGATAACATCATCGGCATCCGTATCCCTGTATTGAGAAAACTGGCAAATGAAATCCTCCGGGATGGAGATTACCCTACTTATCTGCAGAAAGCCTTATACGAACCTTTTGTCTACAGTGAAGAAGCAACCTTATGCGGTATGATTTTAGGTTTACTGAAAATTGATTTTACTGAACTGCTGGAAAATCTCAATATTTTTGTTCCCCGCATCGACAATTGGGCTGTTTGTGATGTTACCTGCGGCGGTTTGAAAGGTTTCAAAAAAAATCAGGCTCAGGGCCGCGAATTTCTGCAGCAATATCTTGCTTCTCCCAGAGAATATGAACTGCGGTTTGCTGTTGTAATGCTGATGAATTATTACAATGATGACACATATATCGACAGTACACTGAAAGAACTGAACAATGTACGACACGAAGGTTATTACGTAAAAATGGCCGTAGCCTGGGCTTTATCGCTGTGCTTCGTCAAGCAGCGAGCTAAAACAATGGTACTTTTTCAAAATAATGAACTTGATGACTTTACTTACAACAAAGCCCTTCAGAAATGTCGTGAATCCTTCCGTGTCAGCGATGCAGATAAAGCCCTGCTGCAAAATATGAAGCGTAAATAAATAATAAAACTCCCGTCTTTATTCAAGACGGGAGTTTTATTATTTTGCCATGCTCAGCAGCATCGCTACTGCTAAAATACTCATGGGTATCAAAATCGCCAACTGACCGATTTCATTGGAATAGTTGAAGAAAAAGAATACAGAAAGCCGAGGCAACAGCTCCTAATTGCTAAACAACAGACCAAAAATCAAAGGAAATGCATTAACAGGCCTTAATTCCGTTATTGATGGTATAGGTATAATAACAAAACCTTTAAAGAGCAGCGCCGTAACGGCAAATACTGCCGTCAGCAAAGCTGCAACTGTCAGTTTTTCTGTTTTATTTCTCTTCGCCCATCATTCCGCCTACTTTTGCACCAGTTTAACCAGCACTTCCACACATTTTAGCAGGGAAGGCACCGGCAAATATTCAAAACGCCCGTGGAAATTATGCCCGCCGGTAAAGATATTGGGACATGGCAGCCCCATTTCTGAAAGCCTTGCACCGTCAGTACCACCTCGTACAGGTACTAGATGCGGCTCGATTCCAGCTGCACGCATTGCATTTTCAGCCCGATCAATTATTTCATAAACAGGCATAATATATTCCTTCATATTACAATAGACATCTTCCATTTTACAAACAACGCTGCCCGCGCCGTATTCAGCATTCAGACAATCCGCCATATGCAGCAGCAGTTTTTTACGATCTTCCAGCTTCTTCCTGTCATGATCGCGCAAAATCATTTCCAGCTCAACTTTATCCGTACCGCCATTGATACGCAGACTGTGATAAAACCCTTCATACAGCTCAGTATATTCAGGACGCTCGCCGGCAGGCAGCAGCATCTGCCACTTGGCTGCCATCGTCACAGCGTTCCGCATCTTATTTTTAGCAGAACCAGGATGTACCGAAACTCCATAAAATGTCACCGTGGCATTGCAGGCATTAAAGGTTTCATAATTCAATTCACCAACAGCGCCGCCGTCAACTGTGTAGGCAAAATCAGCACTAAAATCTGTCAGAGGAAAATGCTCCGTTCCCCGTCCTATTTCTTCGTCAGGGGTAAACGCCAAAAGTATCTTGCCATGCTTGATTTCCGGATGTGCAAGTAAATACTCACAGGCTGAAACAATAGCGCATACTCCAGCCTTGTCGTCGGCTCCCAGCAAAGTCGTACCGTCCGAGGTTATAATTTCCTGTCCCAGATAATTTTTTAATTCTGGAAAGTCCTTCGGGCTCAATTTAACCCCTTTGCCAAGGTCCAGCTCACTGCCGTCATAGGCAGAATGCACCTGCATTTTGATATTCGCTCCCGATGCTTCATTACTGGTATCAATATGAGCAAGCAACCCGATAACAGGCAGTTTTTCATTCGTATTAGCCGGCAATGCAGCCAGTACGTAACCATATTCTGTAAGTGCTACGTCATCCAAACCCAAACCTGAAAGTTCAGACTTCAGTAGTTTTGCCAGCTTTAACTGCTTTGCCGTACTGGGCGAAGTTTCTGATTTATCATCAGAAGCCGTATCCAAAGCGACGTAGCTTCGAAAACGTTCAATAATCTTATCTTTACTGAGTTCAATCATTTTTATATACTCCTAAGATCTGCCGTGCAGATAGTCTAACAACTGTCGCGCAATCCTGCCGTTGCGCCCGGTGTGACTCATTTCCCACTTTACCGCAGCAGCACGCAGATCTTCTTTGGGAATATCCAGCCCTTCGGCTTCAGCTTTATTTTCCAACAAACGGAAATACTGCTCCTGATCCATCGAATCAAAAAATAATTTTATACCGAAACGGTCAGCCAGAGAAATTTTTTCGTTAATACTGTCGCGGCTATGCAGCTCGTTCATATTCTGATCCTGCCACACTTCCTTGATAATATTACGGCGATTGGAAGTAGCATAGAACAACACATTATCAGGTTTTACTTCAAGCCCACCATCTAAAATGGATTTTAACGCTTTGTATTCCACTTCAAATTCTTCAAAAGACAAATCATCTAAAACAACGATAAATTTTTTGCCCCAACGGCTCAATTCCTGCATCACCTTTGGCAATCCGGCAAAGTCATGGCGTTTTACTTCAACCATCCGCAGACCTTTTTCAAAAAATGCATTGCCGAGAGCTTTGATAGATGATGATTTGCCAGTACCACGATCGCCAAAAAGCAATACATTATTAGCAGGCTTTCCTTCTAAAAAAGCTTCCGTATTGCGTATCAATTCTTCTTTCTGATAATCATAACCATACAGCTTATCAAAAGTCATATCAGAATAGTTTTTAGTACCAGACAGGCATTCCAGTTCGCCATTCCAGGCAAAGGCACCGTTGTCCAGCATTGCGCCATAACCATAGTCATTATAATAACTGCATAAAATTTCTACAGCTTGCCGCCCGTTTGCATCACCTTCAGCATGCAGTAAAATTTTTTCCAGCTTACTGCGTCCCGGCAAAGGCCTGAACACTGTCGGCGTATAGTTTCCCAGCAGTGGATGGTTTTTATAACGATTAAAAACGTCATCGACGAACTCGCGCATAATTACAATATCATGCGCTGCAGCTCTTGCCAGTCCTTCACCAATTTTACCGTCATTTTTTTCGGCAACAGCAGAAAACACATTCTGCTCATGCACGATTGCCGACAGCAAATACTCCAAAGGAATAATCCCTGTCAGGCCTTTTTCTTCAGCAGCAACCAGCAGCAAACCTTCCAGTTCCGGCGCAAAAAATTCTTTAGGCCTGCGCAGAGCATTTACGATCGGGTCGGATAACAGAGCTCGGTAGATCACCAGGTTACTTAAATTAGCGCAGCAATTCATCTCATTCATCTCCGTCTGTCAAAGATTTTAGAAGGTTCTGAATACTTTTTTTATAAACAGGGTGTATTTTATCTGCAGCAATTTCTGACAGCGGCTGCAGTACAAAAAGTCTGTTTTGCATATCAGGATGCGGCAGTACCAGTTTTTCACTATAATAGATCAGATCATCATACAAAAGTAAATCTAAATCTATATTTCTTTCACCCCAATGCCGTAATCGCACCCGACCCATTTCCAGTTCAGTATCCAAAAGCAGCTTCAGCAACTTTTCTGGTGCTAAATCAGTTTTCACACAAGCAACAGCGTTAATAAATTCAGGTTGATCTGTCACACCATAAGGTTCAGTTTTAAAAAAGCTTGATACAGACCTTATTTGCAGTCCTTTGACCAACAACATTTTTAAAGCCTGTCTGAGATTAGCTTCCTTATCACCTAAATTACTGCCTAAAGCTATATATGCGATGGACATAAAATTGCCTCCAGCATCCTTATAGCCCGCAGATTTTCCTGTACATCATGCACTCGTACCATTTGAGCTCCTGCATACACAGCCTGACAACTGGCAGCAATCGTACCTTCCAGGCGTTCTTCTGCTGGAATTCCGCCGAGTACACTTCCAATAGTACTTTTGCGTGAAGCAGCAAGCAATAAAGGATAGCCTAAACCTGTCAGTGATTTCAGCCCCTGCATCAATTGCAGATTTTGTTCAATATTTTTAGCAAAACCAATGCCGGGATCAAAAATTATTTTTTCTTTTGCCACGCCACGGTTTTCCAGGATTTTAGCCCGTTGCAGCAAATAAGCTGCAACCTCTGTTACTACATTTTTATACTCGCAGTTTTGCTGCATATTTTTAGGCGTGCCTCGCATGTGCATTAAAATAATCGGTACTTTACTGCCGACAACTAAGTCAGACATAGCAGCATCACCTTCCATCGCAGTAACATCGTTAATGATATCTGCGCCGGCTGCTAAAGCCGCCTCTGCCGTCGAGGCACGATAAGTATCGATAGAAATAACACAAGCCGGATAACGCTCTTTCAATGCCTTGATAACAGGAACAATGCGCTTTTGTTCCTCGTCTGCAGTTACGGCATCACTGCCAGGGCGGGTAGATTCCCCGCCAATGTCTAAAACAGCCGCCCCTTGTCTAAGCATTTCGCCTGCCTTTTCCACTACCTGTTCCAACTGCGGCACACGCGAACCTGCGTAAAACGAGTCTGGTGTAATATTTAAAATACCCATCACCAACATTTTATCATAATTCAGTGTCCTGCCGTCAGATAAAATAGTTTGAGGAATCGGCGCATCTAATATAGCCATCAATTCACTTTTTATTCCTGCCATACCAAAATAAGGCATCTGCGTTAATTTTTCCAGCAGCCTAGCATAATGTTTATATGTTCCCAGAAGAATTACATCTACCCGTTCTTCAGCACAAACTACACACCCGGCTGGAATTGCACAATCTCCACCACAAGCCAGCATTTCCTGTTTGATAATATTGGCAGCAGGAGTACGGATATCCAAAATTTTTAAGGGAACAATTTCACTTTTATGCAAAAAAATCGCTTCACTGGCAGGATGAATACCCAATTGACTGAATTCATTGGCCAGTGTTTGCGGTTCCAGCTTCAGAATCATATCCCCACGTCCTTCCAACCCTTTTCGACACAAGCAAAAGCGTTATGATTATGGATACTTTCAATGCTTTCCACAGTTGCTTTATACCATATTATGCGTTTATCGGCTTCCAGACGCAAAGCAATTTCGCGGACCGCGTCTTCAACAAAACGCGGATTATCATAGGCCTGCTCAGTTACAAACTTTTCATCAGGACGTTTCAAAAGACCGTAAACAGGCGCGCTTGCTCCTGCATCAGCAATAGCAGCCAGTTCTTCCAGCCAAACCATTTCAGCAGATCTAATTTCCAATTTAGCCAAAGCTCTTTGGTTATGAGCGCCATAAGCGCTGATCTCTTTCGAGCATGGGCACAAGGTTTGAATAGGAATCTCCGCAGAAATGCGCAATGAAAACTGCTCATCCTTTTCAGCCGTATAAACACAATCGATATCCAGCGGTGCTCTCTGACCGCTGACAGGAGCCGTTTTATAAATAAAATATGGAAAATTTAATTGCAGAAAAGCCTTTTCTGCCTGCAGCCGGTCCTTCAAATGGTCAAGAATATTTTCTAAAGAACCTAATGTCACTGGTCCTAGCGTTTGCAGGCACTCTACAAACCGACTCATATGCGTTCCGCGCAGATCATGAGGAAGATCAACCGCCAGGCTTACTGTAGCGACCGTGTTCTGCGTTCCCATTTCTTTATCTTTCAATGCTATCGGCCAGCGCAGATCTTTGATGCCAACATGCTTCAACGGTATATTACGACGATCTAATTCACCCTGTACATCCTTCATTATAGATCACCTCGGTAAATACAGCCGCTGGTTTTAGTTTCCCAGACTTCAACTTCATAAAGCTTATAGTTGGGCCCCTGCAGCATTTTTTGTAAACGTTGCCACACCCAAACAGAAATATTTTCTGCTGAAGGCTGCTTTAAAATATCATTAAGACAGGCATGATCCAATTTACTTAAAACCTCTTCCTTGACAATATTCTTAAGACGGATAAAGTCGATTACCATGCCTTCCTTATCAGGAGTTCCCTCTACTTTCACGACTAATTTATAAGTATGCCCATGCAGTCTTTCGCATTTACCATTATATTCTGGTAAATAATGAGCCGCATCAAATTCAAACTCTTTTAAAACAAACATAGCCCACCTCCAAAATAATTAAACTGTCAAGCCGGCAAAATCATCCTGCTGCCGCAAAGCTTCATAAGCAACGATAGCAACTGAATTTGATAAGTTAAGCGATCTTGCTTCAGCAATCATCGGGATACGCACACAGCAGTCTTCGTATTCCATACGCAGTTTCTCAGGTAATCCTGCCGTTTCCTTACCAAAAATCAACAGGCTATCCTTTTCGTAGCATACTTCAGTATACCGCTTATGTGCTTTTGTTGTCAGCAAAAACTTAGCATTATCCTTATACTTTTCCAGCACTTCATAAACGCTGTCATAGTAGTGCACATCTACCAGGTCCCAATAATCCAATCCAGCACGTTTTAAATATTTATCTTCGACCGAAAATCCTAACGGCCGCACTAAATGCAAATGACAACCTGTCGCTGCACATAAACGTGCAATATTTCCCGTATTACCCGGAATTTCTGGTTCTACTAAAACGATATGCATAAAATGTTCACCTCTTCAAATTTTAGAAACGCAAAATGCACAGTCACCTGACTGTGCACTTACATTATTTATTTTTCTTCAACAGTTCATCAACAAGTTCACGCATTTTATGCTGATCTTCTGTCGTATTTACTTCCTCTTTCACCTTGTTATCTTTTTTATCATGCTCATTTTTATATTTTTCAGATTTTGTTTCTACAGCTTCTATTCCCAGCATTCTCTGCCATACTCCCATAATTTTTTCACTATAATTAGGGCTCATGGCCCAGGTACCGTTCAACTTATACCAGGTATCACACAATCCACGCTCTAATCTGATAGCATGAGCCAAATCATAACGCGGGTCAACGATCTTCGTCGAAGGATGCTTCTGCGTAGTATAGGCTAATAAATGCTGAATATGTGCACGTACACCAATTTCAGGAGTCTTAAAATGTGCCCCTTTTACACCGCCGCCTGTAGTACCAAGTCCACAGAAATTATTCTGTTCCGGCTTCACATCGCCGCCAAAACGGAAAAAACCTGTTTCTACAAGAGCCTGGGCAAAAGCAAGATCTTGGCGCACTCCTTCGCGACTGGCTTCCTGCCAGTATAAATCAACAATTTCTTCTGCACTGCAGGTCAATTTTAAATCCGGATTATTTTGTTTTAGCAAAGCCACAGCCTGAGATTTACTGGCGACCGCTTCTCCAAAAATACCAATTTCCTGATAACCGACCGGCAAGGCAGGACTTACAACCGTCTTAGGCAAAGCTCCTTGAGCGGTGGCAGAACTGCCTGCTTTATCATTATTTCTGTTGATTATTGGAGTCTCGTTTTTTTGCTGCTTAGTTTTATTTTTTTCTTTAGACTTCTTTTTCGCTTCTTTTTCTTTCTCTTTAGCCGCCTTTTTAGCTTCTTTCGCAGTCAACTGCGGTGCTGTCGCAACAGTACGCACCTGTACCTTAGATTGATTAGGCGTTGTAATACGCCGCGATTCGGTCGGGGTATTCTGTATCAATACCTGCTTCTGACTGCGTGGTTGCGGTACAGATGATACTACAGGCTGAGTTTCATTGGTTTTATTCTCTTTCTTCCTCGCTTCTGCCTGAAGCGGCATCACCGCAGCACAGCAAAAAGCCAAAGAAATAGCTATTAATTGTTGTTTTTTTAAATTCACGTCACTTCTCCTGCTTATTATATATTGATAGTTAAATTTTACCCCATTTCTACTGATACTGTAAAGTTTTATTCAGCTTCTTCACAAAAAATACGCATCTTCTATGTTATAATATAAATAAAGAATTTTTTAAGGAGTTGATAAATTATGCCCACTACTTTTAATTTCATCAATCATGCTTGTTTCACTCTGACACATGAAGGACATACTATTATTTTTGATCCTTATCTCGATGGCAGCACCCAGGATATCAATGATCTTAAAGTTGAATATATTTTTGTTTCTCATGGCCATTTCGACCATCTTGGCAGTGCAATAGAGCTTGCTAAAGCGTGCAATGCAACAATTATTTCCACAGCTGAGGTTTGCGGAGTTGTTAGTGAAGCCGGCGTGGAAAACCATGCTATGCATTTGGGTGGGACGCACGAATTTCCTTTTGGTAAAGTGCGCCTTACTTTAGCATTCCATGGCAGCGGCATTCCTGGTGGACATTCCTGCGGTTTTATTGTCGATTTCTATGGTACTAAACTTTATTTTGCCGGCGATACCGCTTTATTTGGCGATATGCAGCTTTTACAACGATTGGATGCCTTTAATTACGCAGTTCTCCCCATTGGTGATAATTTCACAATGGGACCAAAAGACGCAGCTATTGCAGCCGAATTTTTACAAGCTGAATATGTAATTCCAATCCATTATAATACATGGCCTTTGATTGCTCAGGATCCAGTTAAATTTAAAGAAGCTGTCGAAAAAAGCACGAAATCTAAAGTTTTAATTGTATCACCAGGTGAAAGTAT
>OCPQ01000158.1_pt1 | contig 56535 bp, 54 predicted proteins | sample 1538251 | NCBI WGS metagenome assembly OCPQ01 (sample SAMEA2580249, study PRJEB22360) | human gut metagenome | biome: human gut; feature: human-associated habitat; material: faeces | place: Denmark | collected 2008/2010 | reverse complement strand
ATCCCTGAATGAATCTCATTGCTGTCGCGATCAGAAGCGGCAGGATAATGATCGGGATTGCTGTCTTTGCAAGCCCTTCTGCCATAAATGTTCCAAGTCCGGAGTCTTTGATGATCTGGCCGAGCGCTCCGCCGCCACCTGTTACTAACATGATGATTCCGGCTGATGCCATTCCTTTTTCCATCTCTGCAAGGGCTTCATGTCTGTCAAGGCTTCTTCCCAGTGTCAGGATTGCCACGATCAGTCCGAGTCCGACTGCTACGATCGGCTGTCCAAGGAATACAAGGATATTCATGAATCCTTCTGTCTTGCCCATTGCTGTTGCTACTGTGTTGATCAGAATCAGGATGATCGGGATGATCAGCGGCATGAAGGATTCCAGTGCTCCCGGAACTCCTGTCATATCCATTGCAAATGCTGCCTCGTAGTTAGGCTCCTGATAAGGCATCTCTACGATCTCGCCTTCGTCGTTCGGGATTCTGTAATATTTCTTAGAAAGGAATAATCTTGAGTATGCGATACATGCAATTGCCATCGGAAGTGCAAGTACCAGTGTCAGTAAGATGAATTTTCCTACGTCTACTCCGAAGATTCCGCAGACACCTAACGGTCCCGGTGTCGGTGGTACTAAGGAGTGGGTGATTACAAGTCCTGCTGCCAGGGCTGTTCCAAGTCCGATCACGGATTTCTTCGTTGCTTTGGAGATTGCCTTTGCGATCGGTGCCAGTACAACGAATCCGGAATCACAGAAGATCGGGATAGATACCAGGAATCCTGTCAGTGCAAGAGCTTCCTCTTCTCTCTTCTTACCGAACAGTTTTAAGAATGTATGTGCCATTCTCTTGGCTGCACCTGTTACTTCAAAGATCTGGCCCATCATAACACCAAATCCGATAATGATTCCGATACTTCCTAAGGTTCCGCCAAACCCGGAAGTGATCGAATTTACAATACCAAATGTCTTCTCAACACCGTCTACTTCGATTGTAATGTTTGTAAGTGGCATGCCGCCAATCACGCCAACTACAACTGTACTGATGATCAAGGCAAGAAATGCCTGGATTTTTGTCTTTAATACAAGGAATATCAGGACTGCGATACCTACCGCCAGACCAATCAACATCCTTTCCCCACTAAGTCCGTTTACCATAATGCAGACCTCCTATGTTCTCTCTTTTTATTACGGCAGTTATTTACCTGCCGCAATTCCTTTTCGTTTTATTTCTTAATTTTATTTTTCATGTTTTCCCGTGAAATTCGGTGCATATTTTGCTGCAAGTCTGATTGCTTCGATCATGCTGACCGCACTTACGATTCCTTTTCCTGCGATGTCAAATGCAGTTCCGTGATCTACCGATGTACGAAGGATCGGCATACCATTTGTGATTGCGATCGTCTTTTCGAAGTCCAGTGTCTTGGTTGCGATATGTCCCTGATCGTGATACAGCGATAATACACTGGTATATTTTCCCTGCGCTGCCTGATGGAATACTGAATCCGCCCCGATCGGACCTGCCACATCATAACCTTCCGCTTTCAGTTCTTCGATTGCCGGCATGATCTCTTCGACTTCTTCCCAGCCAAAGAGTCCATGTTCTCCGCTGTGTGGATTTAACCCTGCAATTGCCATAGTTCCTTCTTTCACACCGAGTCTTTCCAATGCCTTAGTACAGCGTTTTACATAATCAATGATCCTGTCTTTTTTGATCATATCCAGCATCTGCCTTAACGATACATGACGTGTCAGGAAGAATACTCTCATTCCATTCGTCTCGAACATTGTCAACGGATCTTCTGTATGTGTCAGTGCTCCAAAGATCTCTGTATGTCCGATATACGGAACTTCTGCCGCATGAAGGGATTCTTTGTTGATCGGAGTAGTAGCCACTGCATCGACCTTTCCCGCATTTGCCAGTTCAATACTCTTTGCAATGTATTCATACGCTGCTTTTCCGCACATAGCGCTGACTTTTCCATAGGCAAATGTATCCATATCCACGTTGTCAAGATTGATCAGGTTCAGGACTCCTTTTTCATCGACTGCCTCTTCCGGCTCTTTGATCTCATTGATCTTCAAATTCTCTCCTGTGATCTCGATTGCTTTTTCTACGATCTTCCGATCTCCGACGATGACACACACCGCAATCTGGAACACCTCATCGGATGCAATGGATTTTGCTACAATCTCCGGTCCTACTCCCGCAGGATCTCCGATTGGAATTGCAATAACTGGTTTCTTCATTTCTCTCACCCTTTCTTAGATATATAATTTTTCTTTCAAATAAGTAATACACTTATTGATCGCATCTTTATTTCCCTGACTTCCACCCTTGGTAATGATATGTACACCTTCAAACTCTCCTTTTAAGAATTGTCCGTAAGCTGCAAGCGGAAGTACTTCATCCAACAGACTTAAGCCTGCGGTATCGAACTTTTTACAGACAGCAACTGTGATATCCCCGCCACTTGTATACAGTCCTTTGAATGTATCTTCTGCCTTGAAGATACGATACGTGATCTCCGCGAATCCACTATTGATCATTTCTGTCACTTCATCCAGTGAACACTGATATCGCTCCATATACGGTGTAAAATCAATTCTGTTCTCCGGATAGATTCCGTCTCCGGTTACGGTTGATATATTATTCCTGTCGCATTCACCCAGAATGGAATTGACCACCCTTCTGATCTCCAGTTCTCTGCGTTTTTCACCTTCCAGAAGTTCTCTTGTATGAACGAATTCATTATGCGTTCTCTGTGAAAGCCACAATTCTTCCATCTGGGCCGTGGTATTGGCATTCACGCTTCCTACCACTGCAAGGATCTTGGTCTTCTGTTTTTTCTTATTCGGCGTGATCAGCTTTCTGGATAACGTTGCGGTAAATACTCCCGGATCTACGGCAATCACTTTTAATCCGCTGGTGATCACTGCATCGGCGATCAAGTCCAGATCTTCCTGTGTAATACAGTCTAAAGTGATGATCCGGCTTCCTTCCTCCACACATTTTTTCATCAGATTAGCAAGATAATGCTTTCCATGCATCAGATCTTTCATATAGATCGTGGATACCTGATATTTACTCTGCTGCTTAAAAAGTTCTCCTACTTCTGATATCTTCACCGGTGTCTTCGGGTCAACTGCAATATTCGTCTTATGTAACGGCAATCCGTCCACCAGCATATATCCGCCACAGATAATTCTTCCCGAAGCCGGAAAACACGGTGCCACAATTGCTATATAATCCTCTCCCAGGCTGTCCAGCATCGCATCGGTCTCACTTCCGAGATTTCCGCGAAGTGTACTGTCAATCCGGTTGGCATATACTTTGACATCGTCATCCTTAAGCAGATTGCAGACATTGTATACCCGGTTATATGCGATTTTTGCATCTACTCCTCTGCTGTCTGTCGGGTATAATACACAGTCACAGTCCGACAAAGTAGACAGTTCGATCCGTTCTGTGTTCATAACTGTGTATGCTTTATAATTCATCTTTTTCAGTAATACTCCTGTTGCATTGGCCCCTGTCAGGTCATCTGCGATTACAACACACTGCGGCATAATCATTCTCCTTTTTTCACATTTTCAAACGTTTTATACTGTTTGTTTATGTTTTATTTTATCTCTAATGTTTATTTATGTCAATATAATCTATTTTTTATCAATCTTTTTGTTTGTTTTCACAATATATCATGTTTATTTTTGTTTATTTTTATTTAGCTAGCCAACAATACATTTCCTTACATACTTTGATATAAAAAAGCCGGTCGGAAATTATGGGGCACTACTCATTCCACACTTTCCGGCCAGCTCATTTTTGTATATCAAAGTATACAAGAATTCCTGATATTCTTTACATAAATATATTAAGTATCAACACTTCAACTACACCGACAGCCCATGCTACCGTTGATGTTACAGACCAGATCGTTAACTGATCTTTCGCCTCGCTGACACCTAAGGTTCTGTTTACTACCCAGAAATAACTGTCGTTGAAGTATCCGAAGAATAAAGATCCTACGCAGCATGCCACTGCTCCAAGGATCGGGCTTACGCCTGATGCTGCGATGATCGGTGCTGTGATACTTGCTGCTGTCGTCATTGCTACAGTTCCTGATCCCTGAATGAATCTCATTGCTGTCGCGATCAGAAGCGGCAGGATAATGATCGGTTGCGTTTTGCCTATTTCGTCTTGTCTGTTTTTGACATGTTTTGTTATTTATTTTGCTGTCAGCACTTCCACAGCTTCTCTTAATGTTGTGACCTCACCTACGTTTCCAGGGAAGATAACGTATGGTGTCAGAGGGAATTTACTTTCTTCTCCTGTCTGCCATACCGGGATTCCAGGCTTGATCTGACCAAGAACATTCGCTTTCTTTACTGCCAGAGCTTTTGTTCCTACATCACTGGATGTAATTCCGCCTTTTGCGATTACAAAGCTTGGTGTTACACTTAAACGTCCAACCAGTGACTGTACTGCATCGGAGATCTTTACAGATAATCTTAACTCATCCTCTTTATCACCTGTATCAGCAGTAATCAGTGCTCTTGTTGTATAACAGCAGACTGTCTTTCCGGCTTTAATGCAAGTCTCTTCCAGATTCAGACATCTCTTTACTTCTTTTTCAAATGCTTCGTCATCTTTTACAAGTGTTGCATCCAGTTCGATGAATTCAATGTCTGTCAGTTTCTTCAGTTCTTCCACCTGTTTTGTAGTCTTATCTGTATGAGAACCTACAACGATGATTCCTCCGTTGTCTGTCTCTTTTACCACCATCTGTTCTCTGCTAAGAAGCGGCTGATCGGTTACTCCGCCCATAACCTTTACGATAGCTGCCGCCGTACGGAACATGAATACTTTTCCCTTTGCCATTGCTCTGTACAATGCCACACAGAATACTTTTACATCTGCATAATCCACAGCATTTACAATGATCTTATTGAAGTCTTTCACTTCCATCAGCGCTTCTTCGATCTTGTCGATGTTCATATCGTGGATATCTTCCAGTGAAATGCAGGTAACATCGGAAGCTTTGTATGCCCCTTTTGTCTTCTCTTCTACATACTCCGGCATTGTCGCTGCACTGTAGCCAAATGTCTTATCTTTGGCAAACTCTGTCTCATTCGCAGGAATCAACTCTTCACCGTATTTTACATAATGTACATTATCAATTGTATATCTTCCGCCTTCTTTGAAGAACGGGCAGAGGATCTCACCGTCGATCGTCTTTCCTGTATTAGCTTCATAGTTCTTCTTCAGAAGCTCTGTCTCCAGTGGATAATGTCCACGAAGAGTAGAATCACTTCTGCTGATGAATATGTATTCTTTTCCGGTCTCTTTTGCGACTTCGTCAACCACTGCAGCGATCTCATTGTGTGCCTTGGTTGTCTGTTCCGCTGTAAATCCTCTGGAGTTGGTCAGGACATAGAATAAGTTATTCTCCTCATCAAATCCCTGACGGATTGTATCTTTTTCCCAGTTTGTGTATACGGAAATGTCATGTACCGTCTGAACTCCTGTCGGGTCATCGTCTAAGACAACGATCTTTTTATTATTCTTTTCAATTTCTTTCTTTAACAGTTCATCGATATAAGCTTCGTCAATCTTCTTATATGAAGTTAATACTTCTGCATTCAATGCCATGTCCATTCTCCTTTACTCTTCCGTCTTTTTTACTTCTACGTCAGCAAGTTTTTCGAAATACTGAACAATTCCGCCATGATCATCATTCATATGTCCGTGGATCTTCAGTGTCTGAAGGATTTCATAAAGCTGTGCTGTATATGGAATCGGTACATCGATCGAATGTGCTGTATTTACTACGTTCTTGATATCTTTATGGTTGATTCTGATCGGTCCGCCTGGTTTGAAGTTACGCTCGATGATCATCGGGATCTTGGCATCAAGTACTGCGCTTCCTGCAAGTCCTCCGCGGATCGCATGATATACTTTTTCCGGATCTGCTCCTGCTTTTGTAGCAAGTACAAATGCTTCAGATACCACTGCAATTGTGTTATTAACGATTACCTGGTTTGCAAGCTTTGTAACACTTCCGCTTCCGCTTCCACCAATCAGTAACGCAGAAGATCCAAGAATGTCAAAATACTCTTTCATTGCATCGAAGTCTTCCTGATCTCCTCCGGCCATGATTGCAAGTGTTCCTGCAACAGCTCCAGGCTCTCCTCCGGATACCGGTGCATCTACGAATCCTACACCTTTATCTTTCAGTCCTTCGTAGCATTCCTTTGATTCTACCGGTGTTACAGAACTCATATCACATACAACGGTTCCTTCTTTGATGGTCGATGCAACACCGTCTTCATCAAATAAGATAGATTTGGAAATTGCTCCGCTTGGAACCATGATGATAATTCTTCCACACTGCTCACCAATCTCTGCGTATGTTGCTTCTTTTGCTCCTGCTGCTACAACATCTGCAACTGCTTCTTTATTTAAATCAGATACCAGCAGCTCTACACCTGCATTCAATAAGTTCTTTGCCATCGGTCTTCCCATGATACCAAGTCCAATAAATCCTACTTTCATTTTCATACATCCTTTCTCTTTTTCACTCCACATGATCGTTTACTTTCACAACATAGTTTACACTTGTTCATTTCCGTTCGGATCAGTGAAATGTGTCGTTCTTTTTTGTTTCTGACTACACTTTACTACATACCGGTATACCGGTCAAGACGTTATTTTTCTTTCTCTTATTTCACCAGTTTTCCGCCTCTATTTTTGTCTATTTTTAACATATACATCGCTTTTCTTTCGTTATTTTCTTAACATTATAGACAACTTTTTTCACCCTTGTTTTCCTTTTCACTTGACCGATTTCAGCCCGTATTGTATGATATTTATAGCGAAAAACGCATGAATTTTGTTAAATAAATAATTATCGTGAAATATAAGGAGTTACTATGACACCACTCAATGAACAAGCTTATAATTATCTCCAGAAATTGATCATGGAGAATCATTTTTCCTATCAGGAAGTCTATTCCGAGACAAAATTATCAAAAGAACTTGGAATTTCGCGCACCCCGCTAAGAGATGCCGTGCACAGACTTGCACAGGAAGGTTATATTGATATTATTCCCAGCAAAGGATTTATGCTGCATCAGATGAACCGAAAGGATGTAAATGAAACATTTCAGGTACGTTCTGCACTGGAAACATACTGCACCGTTCAGATCAGTAAAGCTTCTTCTACCCGCAAAGCGAAAAAGCTTTTTAAAGAGCTAGACTGGATCATGGAGTGCATGAACGATATTATGGAAACTACACATTCTATCAAAGAATTTTCCGAATATGATTTTCAGTTTCACACAAAAATCATAGATTATCTGGAAAATGAACAGTTTTCAAATGTATTCGCCATGTTCATGTACCGCATGAAACGGCTGGCTGAACTCTCCCTTGCACATAAAGGCCGTATGGAACAGACTTACGAAGAACATATGGCAATTTTGGATTGTATGAAGAATGGCGATACTTCCCACATCTATGAGATTACATTGAAACATATGGAAACACCCCGCGATATCAACCTGGAAGATCTATAGATATCAGAAAATCCTGAATACTTTAGCCTTTTCCTTTTGAACAAAAACCGTGTAGCTATTTTTAGCCACACGGTTTTTCCATATATATTTCTTCTGTTTTCTTTGTATTTCCTATTTCCCGGAACCCATATCTTTCATAAAATGCTTTTGCAGTTTGTGTATGAAGCATACCATACAGATGCCCGTTTTCCTTCATGATCTGATTCATCATGATTGTTCCAAACCCCTGCCCGCGATACGCTTCTTCTATGACCAGATCCATCAGGTAAAATGTCGTCACACCATCCGTCAGAACTCTCGCAAATCCGATCTGCCTGTCTTTTCCGCCTTCACTGATGCAGTCACTCAGAAATAATCCATACGGACAGGCATTCTCCATACTTTTTCTGATCAGCTCTTCCGTTCTGTCTTTTGCCCAGTCCGTTCTGTGCAGAAGTGCTGCCACTTCTTCCAGATGCATATTCTCCACACCTTTTCTTATATAGTAAGACTGTCCCCTTTCTTCTCCCTCTGAGGCAATCTTATCTGCCGATATCCGTCGGATCACTTCACGCAGCTTCGCAAGATACGGATCTGCCTTACATTCTTTTTCTCCATAAGTCATCTGAAGATCATATTCTAGTGGAAGCCACGTTGCAATATCTGCCTCATTATGTTGGATCAATGCTTCCATCTTATCCAGTGCATGTACGATTTTCGCTTCCATCGTCTCTGCTTTTTCCAGTTCATCAAACAGCGCATCCAGTTCTTTTCGTTCCCTTTCCGGGAGCATCGCTGTCACATTGCTGATTGCACTTTCTTCTACTTCCCGGTCAGAATCTGTCTTCACAAATGCCGGAATATCTCCGGTCACTGCTTCTCCCAGATCATGGAACAGGCTCATCCTCATCACCTTATCCATATCACAATCCGGGAATTCTTCTTTTACCAGCCATGTAAACACGCACAGACGGTAGGTATGTTCTGCTACACTTTCCCGTCTGTTCTCTGCCGTTCTGGAATGGCGCATATTACATTTCAGGCGTTCTGCCACGCCCATAAAATCTAGTAATGTTCTTGGTTCCATTCTCTGTCTCATCCTGTTTTTATTTTTCTTACTCTGTTTATTTCCATAAACATTATAATCTGCTTTTATATTTATTCGTTCAGATACTCCAGCAGTCCCTGATATTCTTTCTTCATCAGTCTGTTTCCATGCATATAGAAATGCTGCAACTTGTCATAATCCTTTTCCATACGGGACACAGTCGGGATCAGCGGACGGATCACGAATATCTTTCCTTCTTCTTCCAGCTTTTCGATCAATTTCATCTGCTTGTTGTATACAGCATTTCTTGTCATGATCGTACGTACCAGATTCGGATATTTCTTATAAGCTCTTTTATAAAGCTGTTCCGTTGCTTTTACCGCTCTCTTCTTGCGGTAGCCCGGATTTCTCGTCAATACTACAACAATCTTGTCATTTCCTTTTTCCAGTGCATATTCGATTGGAATGGAATCAGCAAGGCCGCCGTCCATATACGGGATTCCGTCTACATTTGCAATCGGTGCCGCAAGCGGCATACTGCTCGATGCACGGCAGATCTTCATCAGACGTTCCGGATCTTTATCTTCCGACAGATATTCCGCATCTCCCGTGATACAGTTCGTAACCACCAGCTCACATTCCATCTCAGATGCAAAATAAGTCTCAAAATCAAATGGATAAATTTCATTCGGAAATTTATCAAACAGCATATCCATATCCATCAGGGCTTTTTCTTTCAGGGTCTTCTTTAAACCATATACATAATCGTATTCTTTCTCACGATGGATCACACATTCCCGGCTCCGCCCAGCCTGTTTCGACACATAATCAACCGCATTACACGCACCTGCCGATACGCCGATCACATTGGACATATACATGTCCTTTTCCATCAGATAATCAAGAACTCCAGATGTAAATACTCCGCGGTTTGCCCCGCCTTCCAGCACTAATGTTGCTTTTACCATAAGTCTTACCTCTCTTTAGCTTTATAATCTTCGTAAATTTGTCTGCGCATTTTTATCGTTTATCTACAGAACCTGCCACCGACAGCTCTGCGCATGATACTTCTATCATTATATACCCTTTTTCATAGAAGGAAAAGAGGAACTTCCCTTGCTATTTTCCTTTATCTCTGGTACTATATGCTAGTCAGCGTCTGCAAATCCGGGCGCAGTCACTATCAACGAAGATTCAAACGACAAGGAGAATACAAACCAATATGATTAGTACAAGTAATGTAACATTACGGGTTGGTAAAAAAGCCCTGTTCGAAGATGTTAATATTAAATTTACAGAAGGAAACTGCTACGGTCTGATCGGAGCAAACGGTGCGGGTAAATCTACATTTCTTAAGATTCTGTCCGGACAGCTTGAGCCGACGAACGGAGAGGTCATCATCACACCGGGTGAACGTCTTTCTTTCCTGCAGCAGGATCATTTCAAATACGACGAATATCCGGTTCTGGATACCGTTATGATGGGAAATGCAAGACTGTATGAGATCATGAAAGAAAAAGAAGCCATCTATGCAAAAGAAGATTTCACCGATGAAGACGGTATGAAAGCCAGCGAACTGGAAGGTGAATTCGCAGCCATGAACGGATGGGAAGCGGAATCTGATGCTGCCACATTATTAAATGGTCTTGGAATTCCGGTTGAAATGCATTATGAAATGATGAAGAACTTAAATGGTCCGGAGAAGGTTAAGGTCCTGCTTGCACAGGCACTGTTCGGTAATCCGGACATTCTGCTCCTTGACGAGCCTACTAACCACTTAGACCTCGATGCGATCGCATGGTTGGAAGAATTCTTGATTAACTTTGACAATACCGTCATCGTTGTATCCCATGACCGTTACTTCCTGAATAAGGTCTGCACACAGATCGCCGATATCGATTATGGTAAGATCAAGCTCTATGCCGGTAACTATGACTTCTGGTATGAGTCAAGCCAGCTTCTGATCCGTCAGATGAAAGAAGCCAATAAGAAAAAAGAAGAAAAGATCAAAGAGTTACAGGAATTCATCTCACGTTTCAGTGCCAATGCTTCAAAGTCTAAACAGGCTACTTCCAGAAAACGTGCCCTGGAGAAGATTCAGCTTGATGACATCCAGCCATCCAGCCGTAAATATCCTTACATCGACTTCCGTCCGAACCGCGAGATTGGTAACGAAGTACTGACGGTAGAAGGATTAAGCAAAACAATTGACGGCGAAAAGGTTCTGGATAACATTTCCTTTACTCTGAACCACGATGACAAGGTTGCATTCGTCGGAAGCAATGAGCTTGCCAAGACAACGCTCTTCCAGATCCTTGCAGGAGAGATGGAACCGGACGAAGGTACTTATAAATGGGGAATCACTACAACTCAGGCTTACTTCCCACTCGACAGCGGGAGTGAATTCGACAACGATTACAGCATCGTAGACTGGCTGACACAGTATTCGGAAGAAAAAGATGCCACTTATGTACGTGGATTCCTTGGACGTATGCTGTTCTCCGGTGATGACGGTGTGAAGAAGGTACGTGTTCTTTCCGGAGGAGAGAAGGTACGCTGTCTGTTATCCAAGATGATGATCAGCGGTGCTAATGTACTGATCCTCGACGAGCCTACCAACCACCTGGATATGGAAAGCATCACCGCACTCAACAACGGAATGACAAAATTCCCTGGTGTACTGCTCTTCTCTTCCAGAGACCACCAGATCGTGCAGACCACAGCCAACCGTATCATGGAGATCGTACCGGGCGGTAAACTGATTGATAAGATTACGACTTATGATGAATATCTTGAAAGTGATGAGATGGCTCGTAAGAGACAGACTTATACGGTTCAGGAGGAAGATAATTAGATTGCTGTTAAATGCATAAAGCGGTCGTTACCCTGACCTCCATAAAACTTCCCAGCTACACACAAGGGTTATAATTCCGCTATTGAATTCATTATCATTGGCCTATCACGACATGAGAAAGACTTGGTATTCTGGTTCTAGCGTATATGGAGCGATGTTAGAACCAGAATACCAAGTCTTTCTCATGGACCGGGGTAAGCCACGATGATGAACTAAACAGCAAGCCGATCATGTAATCTATAATACACCTGATCAAACGCTTCCTGTCTTCTATCCCCCTTAGTTGTCGACAAAATGGCATGTCTTTTTCCATTTGGTTCTGTCAGGAACAGGGTTTTCTTCACATTTCCTTGTTTTCCCACTTCTACTTTTTCCATATGATGCAGATCGTATATCCATACATCCGCATCAACTACAATGACATAATCTTTTGCAACCAGAAGCTGTTCTTCTTTCAATTCAAGTACATCTGGTGCCACAATCTGGCGGTAGAATTCATTTTTATCTTCTATTTTATCCAGTTTACTGTTGAATGCTTTTCTTCCCTTTGTATTGACCACTGCATAGACTACCGCTACAATTCCCACAATGATTGCAAGCAGATTATTAGAGAAAGAACAGATCAGTGCCAGACAAAAAAGGCTGATCCAGATTATCATCCCCGTCTGCAACGACTTAATTCTTTTTGCAGTCAAATCTGCATACTTCTGTTGTCCCACTGTTTCAATTGCCATATTCATTCTCCTTTTGCTCTTATGATATCATGATTTTTATAACTATTTTTATTTATCAGCCCATGGTCTTACTGTTTCCTCGTAATATGTAACATTTTCAGAAAGAATCGTCGCCTCTCCATTCTTCACTTCTACTTCTGTTACTCCGCAGTTACTGTGTACCCCGATTCCCCAGTACTTCTCTAACGGCTCTTTTCGGATATTATTCAGCATTCCGGCCAGTGCCGCACCATGTGTGGTGATCAGAATATTTTCATATACACCCTCAGTCTTTTTATACAGACTCTTCAGAAATTCTCCGGTTCTCTTCTTCACATCAGCAAATGATTCTCCGCCTTTCCCAGGTACGAATCCTGCCGGATCATTAAAAAATTTGTGAAAATCCTCCGGGAGTTCCCAGTTATCTCTTGCACAGCATTTTCCTTCATATTCACCAAATGCCATTTCCTCAATTCTGGCATCTTTGATGATCGGGATATCTTTCCCATACAATATAATTCTCGCCGTCTCATGTGCTCTTGACAACGGACTTGAAATACACAGATCAAACGGGATATCCCGCAATCCTTCCGCTGTTTCTTCTGCCAAACGCTTGCCAAACTGATTCAGCGGGATATCTACCTGCCCCTGAATCCTTTTTACTTTATTCCAATCAGTTTCTCCATGTCTTACCAGATAAAGCTTCATTCTCCTAATTTTTCCTCCTAAAATACCCTTTTCCATCCATGAATACACTCCACAGACACTGTTAACCGCATTGACCTCTAATGCCAATATAAAACTCAGTATATCACACCTTTTCATCTTTTTATAGTCAAATTCTGCTGAAAATGCTATAATATTTCTGCATAATATTTTGAAAAATTGTAAAAAAAAGAGGTGTATCAATTATGGAAAAAATTGCAAGTTTTACAGTAGATCACCTGAGACTTGTTCCGGGTGTATATGTTTCCCGTGTCGACCAGGTAGCCGGTAATCCGATCACAACTTTTGATCTGCGCATGACCCGTCCCAACAAAGAACCAGTAATGAACACAGCTGAGGTTCACACCATCGAACATCTTGCCGCAACATTCTTACGCAATCATGCAGAATATGCCGACAAAACGATCTACTTCGGACCAATGGGATGCCGTACCGGATTCTATCTGATCCTCGCCGGAAGTTATGAATCCAAAGATATCGTGCCGTTATTAAAAGAAATGTATACATTTATGGCAGAATTCGAAGGTGAAGTTCCCGGAGCCGCTGCCAAAGACTGTGGCAACTATCTGGATATGAACCTTCCGATGGCGAAATATCTGTCTAAGAAATATCTTACCGAGGTTCTTGAGAATATTACTGATGAACAGTTAAATTACCCGGCATAGTATTCTTTGGTATAAAAAAACACGCAGGATTTTCCTGCGTGTTAAAATTCTCTATTAAAATTAAGCTAAAGCAGCTTTTGCAGCTTCTGCAAGTGTTGCAAATCCTTCTGCATCATTTACAGCCATCTCTGCAAGCATCTTTCTGTTCATCTCGATGTTAGCTACTTTTAAGCCGTGCATGAACTTGCTGTATGACAGACCGTTCATTCTTGCTGCAGCGTTGATACGAGCGATCCAGAGCTGACGCATCTGACGTTTGCGCTGTTTTCTTCCTGCGTATGAAGATGTAAGAGCTCTCATTACAGACTGTTTTGCAACTCTGTACTGTTTAGAACGTGCTCCTCTGTATCCTTTTGCTAACTTTAATGTTCTGTTATGTCTTTTTTTAGCGTTTAATCCGCCTTTAATTCTTGCCATGTCTTATTCTTCCTCCTTCACAAATTGAACCTTATCTTAGAGATATGGTAATACCTTCTTCATGTTCTTTACATTAGTAGCATCAGCAATTGTTGCTTTTCTAAGATTTCTTTTTCTCTTTGTAGATTTCTTAGTTAAGATATGGCTCTTGTAAGCTTTATTTCTTTTTAATTTTCCTGTACCTGTCTTTTTGAAGCGCTTTGCAGCTGCTCTATTAGTTTTAATTTTTGGCATGATATGCTCCTCCTTCAACTTGTATTGTATTTTTAACGTTTTTCAGTTAAAACCATGCTCATGCTTCTGCCTTCCATCTTAGCCGGTTTTTCAATGACTGCGATGTCACCAAGCATCTGAGCGAAATCGTCCAGAATGTGTTTGCTCTGCTGAACATGTGCCATCTCACGACCTCTGAAACGCAGTGTAACCTTTACCTTGTTACCTTTGCTGATGAACTTCTTAGCATTATTCACTTTGGTATTAAGATCGTTTGTCTCAATATTTGGTGAAAGACGCACTTCTTTTACTTCAACGGTCTTCTGTTTCTTTTTAGCCTCTTTTTCCTTTCTTGCAAGTTCATATCTGTACTTACCGTAATCAATAATCTTACAAACAGGTGGCTGAGCCTTTGGAGCAATCTTCACAAGATCCAGATCTGCTTCCTGAGCAAGCTTCATAGCTTCTCTTGGACTCATGATACCTAACTGATCTCCATTCTCTCCAATCACTCGAATTTCTTTGTCTCTAATCTGCCCGTTAATCATTAAATCGCTAATTGTCGTGCACCTCCATCATAAAATAAAATAAGTGAATAGTTCGAGACTATCCACTTGCATATCTGTATCATCAGATCTATAATCAAATCTGTATTATACTCAATATCAAACCATTAGTCACCCGATTGTGCTAAGGTGAGAGTGGATACTCTACTTTCTTTTTTGCCTTACGCAACATATAATTTACCATATGTATCTGCATCTGTCAATATCTTTTTTCAAGTTTTTTATTCTCAAGTTTTTTATTATCTCAGTTTTTATATGCTGCATTCTGAAATTTTATTATCTGTGCACTCCCATGCAGACTACCGCAACCATTCCCGGCCCCGTATGACCGCCGATCACAGTGCCGATATCATTCATCATGATATTCGTTACTCCCATTTTCTTACGCACCAGCTCCGCTACATACTCTGCATCCTTCGGACAATTGCCGTGCGGAATCATCACCATATCCGGCATCTTTCCTTCGCATGCATCGATTGCCATATCCACGATCTTATTCATTGCTTTCTTTCTGCCACGTTCTTTCTTGATGATCTGAAGTTTTCCTTCATTATCCAGATAAATGATCGGCTTGATCTGCACCATCGTTCCAAGAACTGCTGCCGTCTTCGAGATACGTCCGCCTTTCTGTAAATGATTCAAATCTTCTACCATAAAGAAATGGCAGATTTTTAATTTATTCTCTTCCACCCACTGTGCAACTTCTTCCAGACTCTTTCCTTCTTTCTGAAGTTCCAGTGCTTTATAATCAATCAGTCCTTCTCCCAGACTTGCACAGAGCGTATCGATCACAACGATCTTTCTTTCCGGATATTTTTCCTGCAGTTCCTCCGCTGCTATACACATGCTGTTATATGTACCGCTAAGTCCTGATGAAAAACTAAGATGCAGGATATCTTTTCCTTCTTTCAGGATTGGTTCCAGCATATCGATTGCTGCCTGCGGACTTGGCTGTGACGTCACTGCCATCTCCCCGGCCCTTAACATGCCGTAGAATTCATCTGCGGACAGATCATACATATCACGGTAAGTATTCCCGCCAATCGTACAGTTCAGAGGAACTACCGGGATTTTTCTTTCCCACACCCACTCTTTCGGCAGATCGGATGTACTGTTGATGGTTATTACATATTCACTCATATTGAAACCCTCCTCATCCTCAAGTCTCTTTCATCTTACCACTGTCTTACATATTACGCAAAACTTTTTTCATCGTATAGATAAATACAACACTTGTCGTCACAACAGAGATTACATCTGCGATTGGCTCCGCACGGTAGATTCCCATCACCCCCATGAATTTTGGCAAAATAATGGCAAGCGGGATCAGCAGAATAATCTTTCTGAGAAGCGCAATGAACAGCGACACCTTTGCCTGTCCCAGTGAAATGAACGATGTCTGGCACGCACACTGGATTCCAAAAATAGAGATTCCCAGAAAATAAACCGGCATAACCTGGCATGTCAGTTTCAACAGTTCCTGATTATTCGTAAATAATCCGGTATAAATCTGCGGTGCAAGGATTGCAACACCTGCAAGTAAAAGCGTTCCTGCCAGACATACCAGGATCATCCGTTTCATCGTATCCTTCACACGTTCCTTATTTCCTGCGCCGTAATTATAACTGATGATCGGCTGGATTCCCTGTGTAATCCCCTGCACCGGAATTGTGATCAACTGCATGATACTCATCAGGATCGACATCGAACCAACATACAGGTCTCCGCCGTATCTCTGAAGTCCTGTATTCAGCGTGATCGTCACAAGACTTTCCGTACTCTGCATGATGAACGGCGAGATTCCAAGTCCGGCGATCATCTTGATCACATCCGCTCTCAGGCGCATATTCTTTAGCGACAAGTGCATCACAGTCTTTTCTGAAGTCAGGAAATGTACCACCCATGCCGCGCTGACCGCCTGCGACAAAATGGTTGCGATTGCCGCCCCTCGCACACCCAGATGCAGCACGAAGATAAACACCGGATCCAGACAGATATTCAAGACCGCTCCGATCAGTACCGACAACATCGCCGTCTTCGCTTCTCCCTGTCCACTGATGTAGGCATTCAACCCAAGTGCCAGCTGTACAAAGATCGTTCCGATCAGATAGATAGATATGTAATCTCTTGCATAGACAATCGTTGCATCACTTGCTCCGAATGCATAAAGGATTGGTGTCTTACATATCGAAAAGAACGCCGTCAGAATCACAGAAAAAAGGATCATCAGTCCTGCCGAATTGCCAAGGATCTGCTCCGCTCCCTGTTTATTCTTTTTTCCAAGCTGGATTGACGCAAGCGGTGCGCCTCCCATTCCGGCAAATGCACTGAATGCCGAGATCATCGTAAGGATGGGAAATGTTACCCCAACGCCGGTCAGTGCCACATCTCCATATCCCGGAATATGACCGATGTAAATTCTGTCTACTATATTATAAAGCACATTGATAAGCTGTGCCGCCACAGAAGGAACCGCCATAGAAAACATCAGTTTCCCCAGCGGTGCACTTCCGAGTCTTTCGTCTCTGTGATTCATTTGTATCGCTGCCTTTCTCTTGCATATTCTTTTGTATACTTGTTCTCTTATATACTCACTTTAGTATAAAAATTATTATATCATTTTCTTATTTTTGTGTACACATTCATTGCCGCTTTTCACATTACATTATTTCAGGCTCACATGCAGATAACTTCTTCCGGAAAGCGTCTTATTAAAGCAGATACTGCACACCACCAGAATACAGCCCAGTGCGAATCCCCACCAATTAAATAATGCGGTCAATACCAGTAATGCCAGACGCATGAATTTTAACGCATAACCAAGTTCAAAATTCGGCTGTGTATAATTGGCTACTGCCACAAAGGCCATGTATAACATGACTTCGCTGTTAAACCACCCCGATGCTACCGAAAATTCTCCCATAACCAGACCTGCGATCACACTGAGCGGAGTACTTAACATACTTGGCGTATTCAGTGCCGCAAGCCTCAGACCATCGATCGCTACTTCCAGCATCAAAAGCTGATAGATCAACGGTATATTCACTGTATCCTTCACCGCCACAAAGGCAAATACTTTCGGCAGCCAGTTCAGGTTCTGCATAAAAAGCAGGAAGACCGGCGTCAGAAATATCGTCATCAGATTGATCAGTGTTCTGGATATTTTCAGATAGACACTGGTCAGTGTCGGAAAATAATAATCATTGGCCTCTTCGATCATGTCAAAGATCGATGTCGGAAGTATCATCGCAGATGGTGAATTGTCTACCAGAATTACGACTTTTCCCTCCAGAAGACATGCCGATGCCGTGTCTGGACGCTCGGTGAACTTGAACTTCGGGAATGGATTGTACCATTTCCGTCTGAACAGACATTCCGCCAGACTCTGCTGGTTCATCCGCAGATCATCCGTATCCACACTCCGGATCTTGTCACGTACATTTTTCAACAGTTCCTTGTCTACCCTGTCTCCCATGTAGCAGAGTGCCACATCCGTTCTGGAACTGTCCCCGACTTCCATCATCTCCATGATCAGCGCCGGATGACGGATTCTTCTTCTCATCATTGCCGTATTATATACGAGTGTCTCTACGAAACCGTCTCTGGAACCTCGGAGGGACTTATCTTTATCCGGTTCTTCCACACTTCTTACCGGATATGTCCTGCAGTCGATCACAATACATGCCCGGTATCCATCAATGAACACACACGTTTCACCAGACAGCAGGCTTTTCAGTATCTGATCAAAATCAAACAACACTTCAACATCAACGTATGGAATGCATGCGTTGGCAAACTCCCACACATCCTCTGGCATCTCTTCTTCCTTCACCTTCAGAAGTGCATCCATGATCTTCAACATCGTCTCTTCGCTCGTAAAACCATTTACAAAATAAAAAGAAGAAACCCTTCCTCCGATCAGCAGATCTCTTTGAATGAGGTCAAAGCTTTCCTGGATTGGAAGTGTTTCATTCATATATGCTACATTTTCTTCTCTTGTCTTAAAAACCGGGATTTCCTGGCGCGTCATGTCCTTCTCACCTCTTATATACATAGACTATACTTTCCAGTATGCCCCGGTTCTTAATATTTCATGCAGAATCCGTCATTTCCGGCTATTTTGTCGTGCTGCCGAATCCACCGTTCCTTATCTCTTCCACTTCATCATCTACCGTAATTCCATATTCCATGAAGATTCCCTGCATAAATCCCGTTCCTGCCGGAATTTCCACTGTTTTCCCTTCATTTGTATCATTGGTGATCTTTGCGAAAATATGCCCCTCATTATCTGAATAATAATAATCGCTGTCGATGATTCCTACTGTATTATTCAACTGCAGGCGGAATTTGAATCCCAGACCGCTTCTTGGATAGCACTGAAGCACCCAGTTATCTTCCATCTTCGCACGGATTCCGGTTGGAATCTTCGCCGTTTCTCCCGGTTTTAAAGTGATGGCTGCCGGCGCATAAAAATCATATCCTGCGGATCCTTTTGTTGCGCGTTTTGGAAGTTTTAAGGAATCATAGACTTCCCTGATCTGCTCATCGGAAGCTTCTCCGATCGCATCTGTGTATCCTCCTTTAAACTGTTCAAAACTTACCTTTTCAAATTTCGCAATTCTTTTTGCCATGTGTATGTCCTCTTTCTTATATTCTTTGTATTTTTATACATTTCTTTTTTATCACCGGATCCTTCTCTTTTGTATCCGGCAGCCACAAAAGAAAGCACAGCCTTTAAAGCTGTGCTTTTTACTGGCATATTCAGTATAACATCTTTTAGTTGCCACACTCAATACTGATTTCATTAAATAACGCCAGGATATCATCTACCGACATCTTGTCTTTTTCTTCTCCTTTTTTATCCAGGATCGCATTTCCCTGATGCATCATCACAAGACGGTTGCCATATTCGATCGCATATCTTAAGTTATGTGTAACCATGATCGTTGTAAGATTCTTTTCTTTTACGATCTTATCGGTCAGCTCCATGATCAGTTCAGCGGTCTTCGGATCCAGTGCTGCCGTATGTTCATCCAAGATCAGGAACTCGATCGGTGTCATGGTAGACATCAGAAGTGCCATTGCCTGACGCTGTCCGCCGGATAATGCACCGACTTTGACGTCCATCTTATCTTCCAGACCGAGTCCGAGCTGGCTTAACTGTTCTCTGTAATACTCAATTCTTGCCTTGTTCGTTCCTCTGGAAAGGCCGAATACCTTTCCTTTATTGTCTGCCAGCGACATATTTTCCAGAATGGTCATGCTCGGGCAGGTTCCCATTGCGGGATTCTGATAGACACGGCCGATTCTCTGGTTCCTTTTAAATTCTTTCTGCTTTGTAATATCCGATCCGTTGATCAGGATCTGTCCGCCTTCTACCGGAATACTTCCACAGATAATATTTAACATCGATGTCTTTCCGGAACCGTTACTTCCCACAACAGATACGAACTCCCCTTTGTCGATCGTCAGGTTGAAATTCTGGAACAGACACATCTCATTTACGGTTCCCGGATTGTAATATTTATGAATTCCTTTTAACTCAAGCATTGGTGTTCACCTTCTTCTTTCTCTCCATACTAATGATAAGTACAATCAGAAACAGGACTGCTGTTACCAGTTTCATTGCCTGCGGATCAAAATTACGGAGTGCAATTGCCACACAGGCTTTATAAATGATTGAACCGATCAGTACCGCTGTTGTCGTACGCAGCAGCGTCAGTTTACGGAAAATGCTGGTTCCAATGATCACACTTGCAAGACCGATAACCATTGCTCCGGTTCCCATTGAAATTTCAAATACTCGCTCCTCCTGTGCAAACACACATCCGGCCAACGCTACCAGGCCGTTTGAGATTGCAAGTCCAAGGATCTTGATATTGCCTTTATCTTTTGCAAGAGACACTACCAGTACGTCATTGTCACCAACGGCTCTTAACAGAAATCCGGACTTTGTATTCAGATAAAGGTCCAGCAATACTTTACAGATCACTGCCAGCACCAGGATAATGATCAATGTTGAATACGGTACAAGTGCATCCGGGATGATCTTATCCATCAGGTCATTTTTGAAAATAGTCTTCTGTGAAAACAACGGCACATTGGCCGTTCCCGCTATGTAAAGATTGATCGTCCACAGTGCTGTCATCATAATGATTCCCGAAAGAAGATCTCTGACCTTACATTTCACATGGATCAGTCCGGTGCAGATTCCTGCGACTGCCCCTGCAAGAAACGAAAGGATCAGTGTGATGTATGGATTCATTCCTCTTGTAAGAAGGGCAGCCGTGATTGCTGCCCCCAGAGGGAAACTTCCATCCACCGTAAGATCCGGAAAGTCCAATATTTTGTATGTGATATAAATTCCCAGTGCCAGGATCCCATAGATCAGACCCTGTTCTAATATCGATGTGATGAAATTCATGAAAAAATGCCTCCCAATTTTTGTCTGTCTCAGACGTTTCTCTTTTTGTACTTTGCCCTTTCCGGCTTATTCTGCTGTAATCTCGTCAAAACTTTCTACTGCATTATTTGCAAGATTATCCGGAACCGTAATTCCAAGATTCTCTGCTACTTTGTTATTTACATAGAATCCAGGCTCTGTGATTGTCTCAAAGTTCTGTTCAGAAGCCTTTGTTTCGCCTTTTAATACTTTTGCTGCCATCTTACCTGTCTGTTTTCCAAGAGCGATATAATCAATTCCTTCTGCTGCAAGACATCCGATCTTTACCTGTTCAATTTCACTTCCGAATACCGGGATTTTCTTTTCATTTGCCTTATCCAGGATAGTCGGAAGAGATGCAACTACGGTGTTGTCTGTCAGGTTGGTGATGCAGTCTACTTTGCTTAACAGATCATCTGCCGCAAGGGATACATCTGCCGTTGTTGTGATTCCTTTTTCTACAAGTTCGAAATCATATTTCTTAACCAGACTCTTATATTCTTCAATTGCTGATACAGAGTTTGCTTCGCTTGTTGTGTACATGATACCAATCTTCTTTGCATCCGGAAGCATCTTGCGGATCATCTTAAGCTGTTCTTCTACCGGAAGTTTGTCAGATGTTCCGGTTACTTCTCCTACCGGCTTTCCATCTTTATCTGCAAGTTCTGCTGCTACAGGATCTGTAACTGCAGTGTAGATAACCGGGATATCTGCTTTCATTGCTGCATTGTATGCACTCTGTGCACTTGGTGTTGCGATCGCACATACCAGATCTACTTTATCAGATACCAGACTGTCGGAAATCTGTTTTGCAGTTCCCATATCTGCCGCTGCATTTTTATATTTTACTGTCAGGTTGTCGCCTTCTTTGATTCCTTCGTCCTCCAGACCTTTTAAGAAACCTTCTCTGCAGTTATCAAGAGAACCATGCTCTGCAAACTGCTCAATTCCGATGGTATAAGACTCTTTCTTGTCACTTCCGGAATCGGATGATTTGCCACATCCTGCTGCCATTGCTGTTACCATTGCTGCTGTTAATAATACTGTTACCATTTTCTTTTTCATAATCTTTTTTCTCCTTTTCCTGTATGAAATATTGTTGTTGTCTACAGATTGCAATTGCCAGCCCTCTGTAACTGTTAGGAGAGAAAAGCTTTCATCGATAACGTCCGTCATACCTTTTTTTGATAAAAAGAAAACCGCCCCAAACCAAAAGGTTTGAGGCGGTAATAAAATCTATTATTATCGCGGTACCACTCAAATTGACGAATCGTCCACTTTCTCATGTACTAACATACACTCCTGATTGATAACGGGTTCGGTTCCCGACAAGCCATACTCTCTTGAATTACATATATTCATAAATTCTTGATTTCAGACTGCCCTCGAAAGTCCATTCACTTATCAACTTCATACAGCAATCACACCACCTGCTGCTCTCTTGGATGTCATTGTATAAGCTACTCCTCTTTCTCAACGGTTTTGCTTTGTTATGGTTATACTTTACTGTATCAAAGTTGTTTTGTCAAGAAGTTTTTTACTTGTTTATCATTTCACTACCGGTACCGGTGTGTCATCTTTTGCATCCAGATTATGAATATATTTCTTCGTATCTTTTTCCACAGACAGTCTGATTCCTTTTGTAATGGTAAAACGCTGGATAAATCCTGTCTTGGCTGTCATATAAATATGTGTACCAAGCAGCAAAATGATCATTGACCATCCCCAGACGACTCCATTTACGGTTGTGACGATTGCATTCAATAACTCCATACCCTCTTTTCCTCCTTATTCCTTTATATGCAAAAAGACTCCGGGGATATTCCATCCTCGGAGTCTTTTGCCTACAATATTTTTTTGATATTATAACACTCTGTGTAATGAACTTCAAGTTAATCTTGGTTCCTGCCTTGGTATTTTCTACTTTCTAGCTAATCCTTATTTAATACCGTCTGCTTTTCCTGCTGTCATTTCATTTCTTCAACCTGACTCACAATTCCCTGAAAACGCCCTATTTCCAAGTAAAATCCGGTGTCCCTTCCAGGTCATATGGCGTAGCCTGATACACGTAATAATTTAACCAATTAGTATATAAATTATTAGCTGTTGCTCTCCATGTAAGTAATGGCCCATTCTCCGGATCATCGTCCTGATAATAATTCTTCGGAAGTTCAATCGGCAGTCCCTTGCTCTTATCGCGCTTATACTCTCCATCCAGTGTCACACGATCATATTCCGGATGTCCCATCACGAATATCTGGCGTCCATTCTGTGCCATCGCAAGGAAGAGACCCACTTCATCCGATTCTGCCAGAATCGTGATTCTCTTATCTGCGCGCACTTTATCCAGTGGAGTCTCTGTGTGACGGGAATGTGGTGCCAGGAATACATCATCAAACCCACGTACCAATGGAATCTTACGGTTTAGCACTTTGTGCCAGAACAGACCGAACGCCTTCTTATCCAGCTGGACTTTATCGATTCCATAATGATAATACATTCCTGCCTGAGCTCCCCAGCAAAGATGCAATGTTGATACGACATTTGTCTTTGTCCAGTCCATAATGCGTGTCAGTTCGTCCCAGTAATCCACTTCTTCGAACGGCATCTGTTCTACCGGTGCCCCGGTGATGATGAATCCATCGAATTTCCGGTCTTTGATTTCATCAAACGTCTGATAGAATTTGTTCAAATGACTCTTTGACGTATTCTTTGACTGATGTGAAGCTACTGCAACAAATGTCACATCTACCTGAAGTGGTGTATTAGACAGTGAACGTAATATCTGCAGTTCTGTCTCTTCTTTTAACGGCATCAGGTTCAAAAGTCCAATTTTGATCGGACGGATATCCTGATGTGTTGCACGGTGTTCATCCATTACAAATATATTTTCACTCTCTAAAATCTCCTTGACCGGGAGATCATTCTGCACTCTGATCGGCATAATCTTATTCCCCTTTTTCTTCTTTATTTTTTTCTATTTTCTGTTCTTCTGTTTCTGCCCCGTCATCTCTTTTTTGAAAATATGTACCGTCATTGTCTACATAACTGTCCCCGTTATAGCAGTCCGAATCTGTCGGCAGTTTCTTTTTCTCCAGCTGGTTATCCAGAAGGAGTTTTATAATATAATAGACAACCGCAAACGTCGGCACTCCAAATAACATACCAAGAATTCCGAACAATCCGCCCCCAAGAAGGATTGATACGATTACCCAGAATGCAGACAGTCCCGTAGAATTGCCAAGGATCTTTGGTCCCAGGATATTTCCGTCAAACTGCTGTAACAACAGTATAAATATCAGGAAATATATCCCTTTCATCGGATCTGCCAGCGCAATCAGGACAGCACTCGGGATTGCTCCAATATACGGTCCGAAGAACGGAATCACATTGGTCACCCCTACAATTACACTGACAAGCATTGCATACGGCATCTTTAAGATCGATGTACCAATAAAGCATAAAATTCCGATAATGATCGAATCTATCATCTTTCCAATGATAAATCCACCGAATATCTCATTCGTCTTTACAGCGATATGAATCAACAGGTTTGCACGTTCTGCAGGAAAAATCGCATAAGCTGCTTTTTTACTCTGATTAATGAACGTCTCTTTTCCAAATAAAATGTACACCGATACGATCACTCCGATCACCGCATGGAACATTTCCATAATCAATGTATACAGACCAACCGTCAGATGCGTCATCACTTCATTCACCTTATCCAACAGATCCGTACGCATCCACTTCTGAAGACTTGCCGAAGCTTCGTTCATTGCATTTTTCAATACTGCTGTCGTGGTCGAATCATCCAACTGTATATTATTGATCTCTTTTACCAGCTGATTGATCTGCGCCGGCAGTGTAAATATCAGATTACGGATACTTGTGATCAGTTCCGGTATCAGCATATTGATCAATGTCGATACAACCGTAATCAATACAACCAGCGCCACGATCACTCCTATACTTCTGGAAACCTTCTTCGCTTTTTCTTTCTTCATGTGCTTTTCCAGCACTGGCACCAGATATGCATCTACGCTCTTCACGATTGGATTCAGAAGATACGCAATCCCGCATCCATACAATACAGGCTTTAAAATCGACAGGATCTTTGACAGTGTATTTGAAATCGCTTCTACCCTCAGCATGGCAAAATAAACCAGAATACAGGCAACAATTACCAGGAAATAGGTCATTCCACGGTTAAATTGCTGTCTTAATTTGGACGGTCCTTTTCTGCCAAACTTGGGACTGTTTTTATAGTATGTATTCTCTTCTTTGTTCATGAAATCCTCTTCTTCCCTGCCAGTTTTGGCATATAAAGCTATTATACCCTCACTGTAAATCTACGTCAACATACTTTGATACGACAAAAACCGGAGTAAAAACTTATTCTTAAGCTTTATTCCGGTTTTTCATACTTTTTTCTTTATCTGTACCTTTTATTCACTGATCGTATACATATGACCTGCGCATCTTTTCTTCCAAAGATTACGCACATCCACATTTGAACGTCGCGCATTCCGTCTCTTGACAGTGACAGGCATTCCCGCCTTCTACACTGATCTTTCCTGCATGACACTGACATTCTTTGTTATACATACAGTCTGTTGCCTTACAATCCACGTCACTCTTGGCAGATGCTTCTTTTCCCGCCATGTCCGAGTATGCATTCGAATAGGAGCTTCCACCTTTTCGCTCTTCAAAACTGTCACAGCTTGTCTCATCTGCTTTTTTTGCGGAATTTCCTCCTACTACGATACTGTCAAGATTACAGTAATAATTCTGGTTGTGTGTACAAGTCTGTACGGTACATCTTAAATCTGGCATAATATATCCTCCTTTCAAACTTCAAGATATATTATGCCAGTTCTCTTTATTTTTTATACATTTGTAAAACTAAATTAGTTTTCTTCTTTTACGACTTCACGTCTTGCTCTTGTTGCAATCTCTTCTGTAACAGATGCTACGAACTCATCCAGGTTCTTCTGTCCTTCGTCTCCTGCGAATCTGCTTCTTACAGATACCAGATTTTCTTCCTCTTCTTTTGCTCCTACTACAAGCATATAAGGAATCTTCTGCATCTGAGCCTCACGGATCTTATATCCTATCTTCTCTGCACGTGTATCGATTTCTGCACGGATACCTGCCGCATTCAATGTATCCAGTACTTTCTGTCCATATTCCAGATGTTTATCTGAGATTGGAAGTACCTTAACCTGTACCGGTGCAAGCCATGTAGGGAATGCTCCTGCGAAATGCTCGATCAGGATTCCGATAAATCTCTCGATAGATCCAAATGCTACACGGTGGATCATGATCGGACGGTGTTTCTCACCATCTGCTCCTGTGTATTCCAGTTCGAATCTCTGTGGAAGCTGCATATCCAGCTGGATAGTTCCGCACTGCCATGTTCTTCCGATAGAGTCTGTCAGATGGAAGTCGATCTTCGGTCCGTAGAATGCTCCGTCTCCTTCATTTACCACATAGTCAAGACCAAGGTCATTAAGCGCACCACGAAGACCTTCTGTTGCAAGTTCCCAGTCTTCATCACTTCCCATGCTGTCTTCCGGACGTGTAGAAAGTTCTACGTGATATTTGAATCCAAACAGCTGATATACCTCATCGATCAGAGCTACAACACCTTTGATCTCGTCACGGATCTGTTCCGGCATCATGAAGATATGTGCATCATCCTGTGTGAAACAGCGTACACGCATCAGACCATGTAACTGTCCTGATTTTTCATGACGGTGAACCAATCCGAGTTCTCCGACACGAAGCGGAAGATCTTTATATGAACGCGGTTCTGCTTTGTATACAAGCATTCCACCCGGACAGTTCATTGGCTTAATTGCAAAGTCCTCTCCATCGATCTGTGTTGTGTACATATTCTCTTTATAGTGATCCCAGTGTCCGGATGTCTCCCAGAGGTGTCTGCTTAAGATAATTGGTGTAGATACTTCTACATAACCTGCTTTTTTGTGAAGTTCTCTCCAGTAGTCAAGCAGTGTATTCTTAAGAACCATTCCCTTTGGAAGGAAGAACGGGAATCCAGGACCTTCTTCGCACATCATGAAAAGTCCAAGTTCTTTACCAAGTTTTCTGTGGTCACGTCTTTTTGCTTCTTCAAGCATGGTCAGATATTCGTCTAACAGTGCTTTCTTCGGATAAGAGATACCGTAGATTCTTGTAAGCATCTTGTTCTTTTCGCTGCCTCTCCAGTAAGCACCTGCAAGGCTTGTAAGCTTGAATGCTTTTACAGGCTTTGTTGTCATCAGGTGTGGTCCTGCACATAAATCAACAAATTCTCCCTGCTGATAAAAGCTGATCTCTTCTCCTTCCGGGAGATCTTCGATCAACTCTACTTTATATGGTTCGTCTTTTTCTTTGAAATATGCGATTGCTTCTTCTCTTGTCTTTGTAAATCTTTCGATCGGAAGAGCCTCTTTGACGATCTTCTTCATCTCTTTTTCAATCTTTTCCAGATCTTCTGCTACAAATGGTGTCTCGCGGTCTACATCATAGTAGAATCCATTCTCGATTGATGGTCCGATTGCAAGCTTTGTATCTGGATACAGACGTTTGATCGCCTGTGCCATGATGTGAGATGTTGTATGCCAGAATGCACCCTTTCCTTCTTCATTATCAAATGTAAGAATCTCCAGTTCACAATCTTCGCTTACAACGTGTCTGAGATCTACTACTTCACCATTAACTCTTGCAGAAGTCGCCACTCTTGCCAGACCTTCGCTGATATCTTTTGTGATATCCAGTACTGACATACTTCCTTCGTACTCTTTGAAAGATCCATCTTTTAATGTAATTTTCATAATTATCATGTCCTCTCTTTTTATTTTTATATCCTATCCTCGGGCATGTATCTTCTTTCCTGCCCGTTCAGCAATCATCCGTAATCTGCTGCTTTTTTCTAAACGCATGACATCTACAGGACCTGCCACTGGCCACTCCTTACGAACGCGTGGCGAAAAAAAAAGCCCCTTACAGATAATCACTGTAAGGGACGAGTTATCTCGCGGTTCCACCCTGTTTGAACTGACACTTCACAGTCTCTATATTATTCACCAAAGACTTTTATGCCAGAACCTCTTAATTATGACGATAACGGAATCACCGGACTGTTTTGCAGCCACTCAGAGGTAGTTTTCAGAAGGTTCCAAAATAAGAAGCTTTCAGCCCGTGGCTTCTCTCTCTGGCATTTCTTTCCCAGCCTACTCTTCTCTTCAACGTGTTTTCTCATACATTTTCATTATAACACGGCATTTTGCTTTGTCAATATTTTTTCAGCCACAGTTTCCAGACCGCAAAACATTCCCGCACAAAATAATTTGGGAATAATAATGGATGGCAGCTTGCCGGTATCGGAAACGGCTCCTTAAATCCTGCACGTTTTGCATATACACACCCTCGATATACATGGAAATTATTCGAGACAATTCCTACCGGTGTATCTACATCTGCAATAAGGTTTCTGGAAAACTTCAGATTTTCCAGTGTGTTTACCGACACATCCTCCTGCACAATACGCCTGCGGTCAAGCCCTTCACACTCCAGATAACGTGCCATTGCATACGCTTCTGTTACTTCTTCATCTTTTCCCTGTCCTCCGGAGACGATCACATGCACATCCGGATGCTCTTTCAGATACTCTGACGCACAGTCCAGTCTTCGTTTCAGTGAATCGGTAATCTTCCGGCCTCTTACCTGCGCTCCCAGTACAATGATCCATCTTGTAGCGGATCCTGTTTTTGTGTCTTCTTCAAAGTGTTCTTTTCTTTTTCCCAAAGGTTTTCTGTGCATTCCTTTTATGATCTTTATCTCTGCGATCAGAAGAAAACATACCGAAATACCAATCATTGTTTCTACGATACACGGCATTCCATATAAACGGATCAGCGCACTCCCTGCAATTCCCACTATTCCGGTCGCCAGCCAGAATCTGGAAAAAGTAGAGTCCCATTTTTTCAGTGCGATACAAATCGCACTATAATAAATGAGACTCAGGATACCCGTAACCAGAAATATTATCTGCCACAGCATTTTTTATATTTTTTTCCTGATCCGCACGGGCATGGATCATTTCTTCCGATCTTTTTAGGTTTGCGGATTGTTGTAGATTCCTTCTGTTCTTTGTAGAATTTCTTCAGTTCTTCTTCTGAGAAAATCTCTTTCCACTGTGGAAGTTCATACAGCCAGTCAGCTTTTGCCGCTACCATATTCTTATACAGTCTTTCCTTGTCAAATGCAAGACTTACTACTGTATCTTCTTCTACTGTATCAAGATCGATCTCGATCAGAAGACTTTCATTGATACCATCCAGGAAACCGATCATTGTCAGAACTTCCTGTCCGAATTTCTCAGCCAATTCTTTTACTGTTCCTTTTACAACTTCATCCGGATTAGAAAGAAGCTTTTCATAAATTTCTTTCTCAATCTGGAAATAAGTTCCCCAGAATTTTTCTAACTGACTTCTGTCTGCAGTTTCATCATAAGCGAGGTCCTGCCACTGCTGATATAATGTACTCATATTTCTATACTCCTTTGTACGATATTCATTTGCAATTTTTCACTGCTCTCTATATAATATACTAAAGTCTTGATTCATTGTAAAGGATGATTATTATGAAAAATGCAAAACGTATTCTGGCACTTGCTGCCGCCATTTTATTATTTGGTATGTATCTCAGTACATTAATATTTGCCCTGATCGGGAGTCCGCATTCCATCGACCTTCTCTGGGCCTCTATTGCATGTACGATTGTGCTTCCGGTACTTCTCTATGGTTATATGTTGGTATTCAAGCTTACCCGGCATAATACTCCATCTGATGATTCAGCTGACAGCTTTCACAGCCACAGCTCGGATGATGTATCTAAGTTGTCACAGTCTCATGACCAGGCAAGCGATGATACCATATAAAACTCAAAGGGCATCAGACTTTCTTCGCGATCGTCTGATCCTTTTTTCTTATGTTTTCTTTCATCTTCTCTGATCTTCTTTCTCTTAGCAAGGTATTCTTCCATTGAAATCACTTCTGCTTCCTCTTTTGTCCAGTCTCTCGTATTCATAGTGCATACCTCCATCTTGATTATTTTTATCCCCTCTTACGTCTCTGGTGTCTGATTACACCGACGTTATTATTATATTTACGATGGTTTCATTATATGCATAGAATGTGTCAACATTATGGAAAAAATCTGAATAAAGCATAAGAAATTTCTTAAGGAAAACATAACAATCTACAGAACTTGCCACCGGCAACTTCTCTTTCATACTCTGGTATTAAAAAACAGAGATAGAGCAGCTCTCCTGTCTTCAAAAGACACATGGCCTGCTTTATCCCTGTTTTTCATCTCATGATTCGAAATATTTTATCTTATTTGGAAAGTTTTGACTCTCTGTAAATGATATCATGTCTTTCCGGACCATTCGATACCATTGTAATTGGGTATCCGATCTGCTCTTCTACAAACTCAATGTAGTTTCTGCAGTTTTCCGGAAGATCTTCGTATTTCTTAATTCCACGGATATCACTCTTCCATCCCGGAAGTTTCTTAAGAACCGGTTTTGCCTTCTCTAACAGATGTGTGGTCGGGAAGTCTGTTGTTACTTCTCCATCGATATCGTATCCTACACATACCGGGATCTCGTCCAGGTATCCAAGTACATCTAATACTGTAAATGCAACATCTGTGCTTCCCTGCATTCTGCATCCATACTTAGAAGCTACACAGTCAAACCATCCCATTCTTCTCGGACGTCCTGTTGTTGCTCCGAATTCTCCACCGTCACCACCACGGCGTCTTAATTCATCTGCTTCATCACCGAAGATCTCGCTTACGAACGCTCCTGCTCCTACTGCGCTTGAGTATGCTTTACATACAGTTACGATCTTCTTGATCTCATATGGAGGGATTCCTGCTCCGATTGCTCCATATCCTGCTAATGTAGAAGATGAAGTAACCATCGGATAGATTCCGTGATCCGGATCTTTCAGTGATCCAAGCTGACCTTCTAATAATACTTCTTTTCCTTCTTTGATTGCATTGTTCAGGAAAAGAGATGTATCACATACGAATGGTTCGATCATCTTTTTATATTCTTGAAGTTCATTATATAAATCATCAGGATTGATCAATGGTTTATGATAAAGGTGCTCCAGTAATACATTCTTCTGTTCTGCCACACGGACAACTTTCTCTTTTAACAGTTCATCATCAAATAATTCACTGACCTGGAATCCAATCTTTGCATATTTGTCTGAATAAAATGGTGCAATACCAGATTTTGTAGAACCGAAAGATTTTCCTCCCAGTCTCTCTTCTTCGTATGCATCAAAATTCTTATGATAAGACATTACCATCTGAGCACGGTCAGATACCAGAATCTTCGGCATCGGAACTCCCTGATCGATAATAGACTGCACTTCCTTGAATAACACCGGTACATCCAGTGCTACACCATTTCCGATAATACTGGTTGTATGACCGTAAAATACTCCTGATGGAAGTGTGTGTAATGCAAATTTTCCATAATCATTGATAATTGTATGACCTGCATTCGCGCCTCCCTGGAATCTTACGATGATATCTGCCTGCTCAGCCAGCATATCTGTAATCTTACCTTTTCCTTCGTCGCCCCAGTTGGCACCGACTACTGCTTTAACCATATCCATTCCTCCTGCGTTATTAACATGACTTATCAGTCTACTTTAGCGAGTCTAATCAAACCGCCTTAAGCATTATACTATACATTTTATCTTGGTTCAATAATATTTTTACAGAAAATACATATGATTTCCTGTATTCTTTACATTAAAGGCGCAACCAGTCTTAACACCTGCCCGGCTACCTTCATAAGAACTCCTCTGTTTCTCACCTCGGTCACTGTCACTTTGTGACATTTTGCCAGGGTATTCTGGAAGTCTTCTTCCACTTTCTGAACCTCCGGATTATCATAAATAAATACTCCATTTTCAAAATGCAGATAGAGACTCCGGAAATCCAGATTGATACTGCCTACTGTTGCCGTATCATCATCAGATACAAATACTTTCGCATGTACAAATCCAGGTGCATACTCATAGATCTGCACTCCGCCTTCAATCAATTCTTTATAATATGTCTTTGCTACCGCGAATGCATACCATTTATCCGGAATATGCGGCATGATGATGATCACTTCAATACCACTTTTGGCTGCACGTATAAGTGTTGTCAGCATCTCATTATCCAGTATCAGATACGGAGTCATGATATGCACATACTTCTTCGCATGATTCAGGATATGGAAATACACCTCTTCTCCCACGTTCTCATGGTCAAACGGACTGTCCGCATATGGGATCACGTATCCCAGTCTGTCATTCAGTGATTCCGCTTTTTTTGTAAGATATTTTCCATAAGGCTCAACACCACGCATATCTACATCCCACATCTGCAGGAATATCATTGTCAGGCTCTGGACCGCATCTCCTCTTAACAGAACAGCTGTATCTTTCCAGTGACCGAATCGTTCTTTTTCATTGATATATTCATCAGCCAGATTCACACCACCTACATACCCTGTCTGCCCATCGATCACACAGATTTTTCTATGATCGCGGTTATTCTGGATTGTAGACACAAAAGGCCGGATCTTATTGGACATTTTGCACTTGATCCCGAATTTCTGAAGTTTCTTAGGGTAACTGTACGGCAGCAGATCAAATGCACACATTCCATCATACATGAACCTGACTTCTACACCTTCGTTCACTTTCCGTTTCAGGATCTCCAGGATTGTATCCCACATAATTCCTTCCTCTACAATGAAATATTCCATGAAAATGAACTTCTCTGCTTTTTCCAGCTCTTTAATCATAGAAGCAAATTTATCCTCTCCCACCGGGAAATATTCGACTTCCGTATTGCGGTAGGTCGGAAATCCAAGTTGATGTGACAGATAATAAGACAGCTGTGCATTTGCCGATTTGCTTGCCCAGAGTGCCTCTGTAACCTTCTCATCCTGATCCATATAAGGTTCTGTCTCCATACGAAGTGCCGCAAGTCTGTTCTGTACAAATCTCGTCTCCAGCTGCAGATGTACATAGATATAAAATACCGTTCCTATAACCGGAAGTGCCATCACACACAGCATCCAGGTCATTTTAAATGCCGGGTTTCCTTCTGTATTAATGATATATACAAGAACAACGATTTCCATCACGCTCATCGCACTGTATATAAAGGTTGCATACTCTTTCAGATAATATGGAATTCCTAAGAATACCAGTAACTGTATCAGAATCAATATGACAAAAATCCCGGCACGGCTGAACACCATTTTAAAAAATTTCTTCTTTGCCACCGTCTTTTTGCTTTGTTCTTTCATACTTTTTCTCTCCTTTATCCAGGACCATACAATTCTCACCGGGTTTTTCCGTCTCAGGCTCCCTTCAGGTACTGATACAGCCAGGATATGATACAGTGTATCATATTTTTATTTTCTTCTCAACTTGCAATAATTTATTTTAATTTAATGGAAAAAAGCATATAATATGTGCTATGATAAGGGAAAGAACGGAAAGGAGTCAGATTATCATGGCAAAATGGAGCAAAAAATTATTAGGTCTTGCAGCAATCGGCAGTGCCGCAGCAGGTCTGGTTTATTATTTAAAGAAGTCAAAGAAAGATGAGGACGATGATTTCAACGATGATTTTGAAGACGAAGACTTCGATCTGGATAATGACCTCCAACCGGTTGACCGTGGATATGTCGATCTGAATGCATCCAAAACAACTACCGAAGAGGACAATGCAGCAGATGACAGTACAGAAGATACCTCTGCGGACAACACAAAAGATACTTCCGAAGATGCTGATGCTAAGGACACTCCGGATACTTCCGAAGACACTGACGAAGACGACGGGGATGACGAGGATTAATCGGTATTTATTACCTTTACTGCAGAAGACATTTCTGTATCCAATAGTCTTTTTGCATACACAAGTATAAAAGAGCAGTATATGATATCAACAGGGCAATCTTTTTATTCTCCCCGTTTGATATTATATACCGCTCTTTTTTCTTTCTAAAATGTTGGAAACACTTTCTATTTCCTCCAGCATTGATTCAGAATTGCCACAGCTTCTTTGATATCTTCTTCTCTCATATTCGCATATCCCAGAAGGATGGTTGCTTTTTCCTTTTCATCTTTGCGAATCCGGTAATCAGAAAGCCCATATACCCGGATATCTGCTTTTTTCGCCTTCTCGATCAGATTTCTTTCTTTTTGTCCGTTTTTAAATGTTAACAGGATATGAACCCCTGCATGTTCCCCCGATATCTCACAGATATCTCCCAGTGGTTTCAAAGCTTCGATCAACACATCATGCCTGTTTTTATATAACGCCCTGGTCTTATTCAGATGGCGTTCATAATATCCTTCTTCAATAAAGTGCTGCACGATCGTCTGATCCACTTTTGATACCGTAGAATTCACAAAGCTTCCCTTCTTCCGATATGCTTTCAGAATATCTTTTGGCAATACCATATAACTCAGACGTATTGCGGGTGCGATGGATTTGGAGAATGTTCCAAGGTAAATGACTTTATCTTCCGCATCATATCCCTGTAATGCCGGAATCGGTTTCCCTTTATAGCGGAATTCACTGTCATAATCATCCTCTATAATATATCTTCCGTCTTTTTCATATGCCCATTTCAAAAGCTCCATTCTTCTTCCTATCGGCATAACAATCCCGGTCGGATACTGATGGGATGGCGTTACATAAGCAATATCAGCTCCCGTACTTTCAAGATCCTGTATTTTCATACCATGTCTGTCCATCGCCACAGGAACCGTCTCATACCCAAGTGTATGGATCACTCTGTATGCCTGTTTATAAGTCGGATCTTCAAATGCGATCATATGTTCTGTTCCGAGGATCATACCAAGCAACATCAGAATATAATCACTCCCCGCGCCGATCAGAACCTGATCCGGTGTACAGTCCACTCCCCGCGCCTGATACAGATAATTACTGATAGCACTCCGGAAACCATATTCGCCCTGCGGATCCCCTGTACGGAATAATTCTGTCCTGTCATCCATCAGGATATCTTTTGACAGTTTTCGCCACACATTATACGGAAAGCTGTTCAGATCAACTCCATTCGGCGTGAAATCATATTGATACACTTTTTTCTTTTCTATTTTCCGTTCGGACTTCTTTTCTTCTTTTTTCAGTTGATATAATTCATCAATCTGAGCCACGAAAAAACCGCGGTATGGGGCAGATTCAATATATCCTTCTGATAATAATTGTTCATATGCCAGTTCAACCGTACTGCGGCTGACTTCCAGATACTTTGCCAAAGCCCTGGTAGACGGGAGTTTTTCCCCGTAAGGAATCCTCCCGTTCTGGATATCAGACTTGATATAATCATAAATCTGCTCATACAGCGGCTTCTTCGAACGACTGTCTAGATTTATCGTTAATTCATTCATTTTATTTTTCCATCTTAATCACAGTATCTTTATTAACGTATTCTACTGTTCATTATTTCTTATTTTTTAGGCAGCTTAAATGAACTCTTCAGCGATACGATACGGTTAAATACCAGATTCTCCGGTGTAGAATCTTTCGAATCGATACAGAAATATCCGTTTCTTACAAACTGGAAACTGTCGCACGGACCTGCTTCGTTAAAGCTGTCTTCTACATAGCACTCCTTTAAAATCTGCAGTGAATTCGGATTCAGATTCAGGGAACCGTCTTCTTTATTATATACACCCTTCTCTTCATCGATCAGATTCTCATATAATCTTACTTCTGCTTTCTTTGCCTGTGGAGCACTTACCCAGTGGATTGTTCCCTTCACTTTACGTCCGGTAAATCCTGTTCCACATTTTGTCTCCGGATCATAAGTACAGTGAACAACCGTTACATTTCCTTCGGCATCCGTCTCGTAACTTACACATCTTACAAAATATGCATGCATCAGACGTACTTCATTGCCAGGGAAAAGACGGAAATACTTCTTCGGCGGCTCGATCATAAAATCATTACGCTCAATATAAAGCTCACGACCAAATGGCACTTTTCTCATACCAAGTTCCGGATTCTCCAGGTTATTCTCTACATCCAGATACTCAACTTCTTCCTCCGGATAGTTATCAATTACCAGTTTGATCGGATCAAGAACTGCCATCATACGAGGCTTCTTCATCTTCAGATCCTCACGGATACAGTACTCAAGCATTGCATAGTCTACAGAGCTCTGGCTCTTGGATACTCCACACATCTCAACAAACATCTTGATAGATTCCGGTGTGAATCCTCTTCTTCTGAGGGCTGCTATTGATACCAGTCGCGGATCATCCCATCCGTCTACGATACCATCCATAACCAGTTTCTTAATGTATCTCTTACCTGTAACGACATTTGTCAGATACAGCTTTGAAAATTCAATCTGTCTCGGTGCCGGATCAAATTCACATTCTTTCACAACCCAGTCATATAATGGTCTGTGGTCTTCAAATTCCAGCGTACAGATAGAATGTGTGATATGTTCGATCGCATCTTCGATTGGATGAGCAAAATCATACATTGGATAGATGCACCATTTATCTCCGGTGTTATGGTGTGTCATATGAGCCACACGGTAAATGATCGGATCACGCATGTTAATATTCGGCGATGCCATATCGATCTTTGCACGTAAGACTTTCTCTCCGTCCTGATACTTGCCGTCTTTCATCTCTTCGAAAAGTCTTAAGTTCTCTTCTACCGAACGGTCACGGTATGGACTGTTCTTTCCAGGCTCTGTCAGCGTTCCACGATATTCACGCATCTCTTCTGCCGTCAGATCACAGACAAATGCTTTTCCCTTCTTAATCAGTTTTACGGCACACTCATACATCTGATCAAAATAGTTAGATGCAAAATAGAGATGATCTCCCCAGTCAGCGCCTAACCATTTTACATCTTCTTTAATAGACTCTACGAATTCCATATCTTCTTTCATCGGATTCGTATCGTCAAATCTCAGATGAAATGTTCCATTATACTTCTTTGCAAGTCCTGAGTTCAAAAGAATAGACTTTGCATGTCCGATATGCAGATATCCGTTTGGTTCCGGTGGGAATCTTGTACATACTTCACTGTACACTCCTTCTGCAAGATCTTTATCTATTTCCTGTTCAATAAAATTTTTGGAAACTGTTGTTTCTTCTCCCATGGTATCCTCCTTAGGTTTTAACTATACATTATGCTCATTATCTTATCATAAAAAATATGATGAAACAAGGGAAGATACTTTATTTTATCCCAATTACCTTTAGCGCAAATGTACGGATTTTAGAACAGACGGATTTTGCCCGGCCTTACAGATCCATCCATTTTCCTTTCCATACATACAAAAGCATCAGTAGCATTCCCAGAAGCCAGGACGTCGGATAACACATCATCACATGTCCGAGACTTCTTGTCCATGCCATTGTTCCCGCGATCCACATCACACGGAATCCACACAAAGATACCAGAAATACGACCATTGCCTGCATCGTCTTGCCTGTTCCTCGTATCGTTCCTCCCAGCACATGCAGAATTCCAAGCATCCAGTAAAACGGACAGAAATACCTCATAATATATACACCATACTCCACAACCTTCTGGTTCGTCGTAAAGACACCTATCACCTGTGGAGCAAATATCAGCAACATAATCCCGGTTAACACCGAATAGCCAGCCCCCATCACAGTAGATATATACATTCCTTTTCTGACTCTGTCCGGCTTTCTGGCGCCAATATTCTGTCCCGCAAATGTAGTTGCGGCCATACTGATGCTCAATACCGGAAGGATGTTAAATCCATCAATCTTTATATATGCCGCAAATCCGGCCATAACCGTTGCCCCGAAACTATTCACGCTCGTCTGTACGATCAGATTCGAAAGTGAAATTACAATATTCTGGATTCCCGTCGGGATTCCGATACGGATGATTTTGGAAAGCAGATGGTCATAGCAGCGGATTTCCTTAATCTTCAACTTATATACATCTTCACTTCTGATCAGAAATCCTCATATAAAAATGCATGATATCAACTGACTGATATCCGTAGCCAGTGCCGCGCCAACGATTCCAAGCTTCAGTCCGACAACCATGATCAGATCCAGGAATATATTTGAAATCGCCGCGATCATCAGGTATACCAGGGAACGTCTGGAATTGCCCACGGCATTCAGAACACCCGCCGACATATTGTAAACTACCGAAAATAAACTTCCGCCAAAATATACCTGCAGATAGATTACCGACTGTTCAAATACCTTGTCCGGTGTTCCCATCAGGCGCAGCATCGATGGTGTCACTGTAATTCCGATTACAGTCAGAAGCACTCCTGCTACCAGCGCGATCGCCATCGTAGTATGTACGGCCTTCCTCACGCCTTCTGTATTTTTGGCCCCATAAAACTGCGAGATCACAACACCTGCACCAGTCGATGCTCCTATGCAGAAACCGATCAGCAGGTTAATGATCGCACCGCTGGATCCGACTGCCGCCAGTGCGTTACTTCCCACATAGTTGCCGACAATAATCGAATCCACCGTATTATATAACTGTTGAAACAAATTCCCCAGAATCAGCGGGATTGCAAAAAAAAGTATTTCTTTCCAGATCACGCCCTCTGTCATTGTCTTCATCTTTTTCATGTTTCTCTCCCTCTTCTGTCTACCATGTTCTAAATTACTATTCTATTCCTATTTTCATTTTCCGGCAATATGTTTTCTTTATATTTCTTTTGATTTTCTCCCGGTATCACAAAAAAATGTATTGACAAAATTACCTGATTCATTGTATAGTATCAATGTTGCATATCACTTATGCATGCTGCCTTGGCTCAGTCGGTAGAGCGTCGCCTTGGTAAGGCGGAGGTCGGCGGTTCGATTCCGCTAGGCAGCTTAAAAGAAAAGCTCTGTAAATCATGATTGATTTACAGAGTTTTTTATTTTTTTAGTTCTTCTTTTCTTTTGCTTTCATTCTGTTCCTTCCGCTTTAACGATTGCCTTCGGCGTACTATACCACACTTTCTGATATGATCCTGTATCCTTTTTCAAAATTGCCTGCATCAGCCGGCATATTTCCATTACCTGATCTTCCATCTTATTGTCAATCGTTCCATACATTTCGCCCGACATAATCTTCTGGTGCATTTCTTCACTGTTATTAATCCCGATGATCACTGGAAGTTTCAGATTTTTTTCTTTGTAATAATCATACACCCCAAGTGCCATATCATCGTTATTGCAGATAACAGCCTCTACGTTCTGTACTGCCTCGTCATCTAATGCCGCAAACTTTTCATAATCATAAAATGTAATGTGCTTTCCAGAAAGCTCTTCTACTCTCTTTAAAGATTCTTTTGATGAATTGCACAGATTGTCATATACAACAACTTCATATCCTTCATTCAAAAGTTCCAGTGCTGTGTGACTTCCGATATAACCGGCGCCTCCGGTGATTAATATTTTCTTTGTCATTACGATACCTCCTATTTTTACCTTTACTGCATATATCATTATAAGAATCTGTAATTTTCCTGTACATACAAAAAACTCTACAAAATATACACTTTTTTCTTCTGGACATATCGTATTTTAATTATATCTATTTTTCCTTTTCCAGAATCTTCTGCATCTTCCCTTTGATCCTCTGAAGTGCATTATCAATCGTCTTCGGACTCCGCTCCAGAAGCTTTGCGATCGTCTTATAATCGGTCCCCATCAGGTGTAAATACAAGACTCTGCGTTCCAGTTCACTTAAATCCTTTTCCAGCCGTTCTTCCAGCGACTTTGCATGTTCCTGACTGACAAGCAGTTCTTCCGGATTTGTCTCATGTTCTGATTCCATCATATCGATCAGAGAACCTTCGCCATCTTCCCTTTCATACAAAGAAATGTAACTGTTAAGCGGGCTGTGTTTCTTTCTGTTCGAAGCTTCGATTGCCGAATAGAGCTGTCTCGTCACACACAGTCTTGCAAAACTGAAGAAAGAAGCTTCCTGATCCACATCATAATCCTGAACAGCTTTGAAAAGACCGATCATTCCTTCCTGGATCAGGTCGTCTGTCTCTCCGCCGAGCAGATACATTGCATTGGCTTCTTTTCTGACCAGATTCTTATATTTTTCCATCAGATAATCTATAATCCCGGTTTCTCCCATGCGGAGTCTGCGGATCAGTTCTTCGTCTGTTAATTTTTTATACTCTGTCATACTTTCCTCCGAAGTCCACATTTCACTCTATACTTATCTGCTTATGGCAATCGCCTGTACTTCACTTTCTTACTGCATCCGCTGTCTTACGATCTCATATGCCAGCACACCTGCTGCTACCGATGCATTCAGGGAATCGATGTCCCCTTTCATCGGGATTCTGGCGGTAAAATCGCAAGTGTCTTTGACCAGACGTCCCACGCCTTCGCCTTCATTACCGATCACCAGACCGATCGGCCCCTTCATATTGACATCATACATGACATCGCCGTCCATATCGGCACACACGAACCACAGACCCTTCTTCTTCAGATCTTCCATCGTCTTTACCAGATTCGTTACTTTTGCAACCGGCGTATAATTCAGCGCACCTGCGGAAGTTCTTGCCACAGTTGCCGTCAGTCCGACTGCACGTCTCTTCGGAATGATCACGCCATGTGCACCTGCCTGATTTGCGGTACGGATGATCGCACCAAGATTGTGCGGATCTTCGATATTATCCAAAATGATCAGGAACGGATCTTCCCCTTTTTCTTCTGCAAGCTTTAACATATCTTCTACTTCTGCATACTCATATGCGGCAACACTTGCGATCACACCCTGGTGTTTTCCGTTCTCTGACAACTGGTTTAAGCGGTCCTTTTCCACGAAGTTCAGGATCGTGTCATGCTTTCTTGCCTCACGGATGATGGATCTGACTGCACCATCCTGACATCCGTCCAGTACATACAGCTTGTCTACCGGTTTTCCGGAACGAAATGCTTCCATGACGGCATTTCTTCCTTCTATGATATTTTCATTTTCTTTCTTATCATACGATTTTTTATCGTGTATCTTCTTATCATGTACATTCTTATCGTGACTCATATTCGACACTCCTTATTGTTCTTTGATACTGTCCAGACCTATTTTAACCAGTTCCAGCATTCTTTTCCACTCTTTTTTCAGATACAGATAACCAAGCAGGGCTTCGAATCCCGTCGCACGTCTGTAATCTGTGATCGACTGGTTCTTCGCCGGCGATACACTCTTGGCATTGCGGCCTCTTTTATAGATGGCATGCTCTTCTTCTGTCAGATGTTCCTGCATCGTACGCATCATTTTCGACTGTGCGGATGCCTGTACATAAGAGCTGGTCTTCTGGTGCAGTTTCTGTACCTGACGGTTTCCTTCATTGATCACCAGCGTTTTGATGATCAGATCATAAATGCAGTCTCCGATATATGCCAAAGTAAGAGGTGAATATTCTTTGATATCCACCTCTTTCATCTGGAAAATCTCCTGCATATAAGTGTCAAATTCCCACTCTACGCTCTTTTCCATTGTACTCCTTCTCTGGTATCCTTTAAGATGATACCCTTCTCTAACAGTTCATCACGGATTGCATCGGCTCTTGCAAAGTCTTTAGCCTTACGTGCTGCCTGACGCTCCTCGATCAGTTTCTCGATGTCTTCGTCCAGGATCTCTTCTTTCTTATCTACGATCAGTCCCAGAACTCCTGTTAACTTCACAAGCAAATCGAATAATTTCTGAAGATATTCTTTGGAACTTTCTGCATCGGTTGTTGTATTGATATATTTTACAAGGTCAAAGATTGCTGCAACGGCATCTGCTGTATTGAAGTCATCGTCCATTGCCTTTTCAAATCCTGCAACAAACTCTTCTGTTTTTGCAAAGTTTTCTGCTTCTGCATCTGTGATTGCTTCTGCTTTTGCATTTTCCATAAGGAACTTCAGATTATCTGCTGCATTTACGATACGCTCCAGACCATTCTTGGATGCTTCCATCAGATCTGCACTGAAATTCAGTGGGCTTCTGTAATGTGCACTCAGCATGAAGAAACGAAGTACCTGCAGATCGTACTGTTCGCTGATCTCACGTACGGTACGGAAGTTTCCGAGAGATTTACTCATCTTTCTGTTATCAATGTTCAGGAATGCATTGTGCATCCAGTATCTTGCAAATTCTTTGCCATTGGCAGCTTCGCTCTGTGCGATCTCATTTTCATGATGTGGGAATACAAGATCCTCGCCGCCGGCATGAATGTCGATCTGCTCGCCTAAGTATTTCTTAGACATCTCTGAGCACTCGATGTGCCATCCCGGACGTCCCTCGCTCCATGGAGACTCCCATGCTGGCTCTCCTTCTTTTTTCGGTTTCCAGAGCACGAAATCCAGTGGATCTTCTTTTTCATCTTCTCCTGATACCAGAAGGGAACGCTCACCGGAACGCAGATCATCCAGATTCTTGTGTGAAAGTTTACCGTAATCTTTGAACTTTCTTGTACTGTAATATACGGTACCGTTCTTCTCGTAAGCAAATCCTTTGTCAATCAGTGTCTGGATCATATCTACCATACCACAGATTTCTTCGGTTGCCAGAGGGTTCTTGGTTGCCGGCTTGATGTTCATACCATCCATATCTTTTTTGCACTCTGCAATGTAACGTTTGGAAATCTCGTCGGCTGTTACGCCTTCTTCAATGGCTTTCTTGATAATCTTGTCATCTACATCCGTAAAGTTTGATACGTAATTTACATCATATCCTTTATATTCAAAATATCTTCTTACGGTGTCGAATACGATCATCGGTCTTGCATTACCGATGTGGATGAAATTGTATACGGTAGGTCCGCATACATACATCTTTACCGTTCCTTCTTCCAAAGGTACAAATTCTTCTTTTTTCTTTGTCATTGTATTAAATATCTTCATTTTCTGATATTTCCTCCTTTTTTTCTTCCGGTATCGGATTCTCTTTTAAGCACTGCATACATTTTTCCATCTCCTGGATCTGTCTGTGCATTCTTAAGTTATCTTCCTGCAGGGCTCTGATATCATTTTCAATTGGATCCGGCAGATGTACCTGATCCATGTCAAGTCTCGGTATCTTCTCATCATTCATTTTAACAACTCTGCCCGGCACACCTACGACCGTACAGTTCGGCGGTACCTCTTTTAATACGACAGATCCTGCCCCGATCTTGGAATTTTCTCCAATGGTAAAAGAACCAAGTACTTTTGCCCCTGCGCTGACCATGACATTATCTTCTAACGTCGGATGTCTCTTTCCCTGTTCCTTTCCGGTTCCTCCAAGTGTGACTCCCTGGTACAGCGTGATATTATCTCCAAGTTCTGCGGTCTCACCAATGATCACTCCGCTTCCGTGGTCGATGAATAATCCTTTTCCTATCGTCGCTCCCGGATGGATTTCAATCCCGGTCTTTCTTGCTGCCCGTTGCGATACCCATCTTGCAAGGAAATAATGTTTCTTCAGATAGAGCTTATGTGCGATTCTGTAATGAAGAATCGCTTTAAAGCTGGAATACAGGAACACTTCCATATTTGACTTAATTGCGGGATCCCGCTCCCGTATTACCTGGATTTCTTCATTGACATATGATATGATGCCCATCTATGATCTCTCCTTTTTATAAGTTTACCGCCCAACCTGCATGCTTTAACATACAAGAAACAAAAAAACTTCGTCTCTTGCTTTACACAAGAGACGAAGTATATCCGCGGTTCCACTCTTTTTAAAGAATACAGTTATATTACCCGTATTCTTCCCTCAGTACACGTAACGTGTGTAATCCCGGATCCGGCTATGACACTTTTCATCTTTTTCACCGGACCGACTCCCGGACGCACTTCACAAAAGCTGTAATCCAAAACTGCTTTCAGCCGGTGACAGTTTCTCTCTTTCGACACATCGCATCTGCTACTCTTTCCGTTCAAAGTCTTTCTCATATAGAATATATATTATGCGATATCATCCTTTTTGTCAACCAGTTTCCAGCGAATCTCCGCTTTAAAAAGATCCGCCTCCGTCTCGATCCAGAATTTTCCTTTCTGAATCTCCACGAAACTTTTGACGATTGCAAGTCCAAGTCCAGATCCTTCGGTATTTCTTGACGAATCCCCTCTGACAAAACGTTCCGTGATCTCCTCTGGGTTAAATGTAAGCTCGTTTGCTGATACATTTTTCATCTGGAACACCGCATCCCCGTCTTCTGTCGCAATTTTCACATATACCCTCGTATGAGGCATTGCGTATTTTGCTGCATTTCCAATCAGATTTTCAAAGATCCTGTATGTCTTCTGTCCGTCCAGTGCCACGATCACTTTATCCTCCGGAATATCCAGCCGGAAGTCCAGATTCGCTTCCGTGATCTTTTCTTCCATTTCCAGCTTCACCTGTTTGAACAGATTCACAATGTCAATGTTGGCAATGTTCAGATTCACGGATTTGCTGCTTGCTTTACTGATCTCAAACAAATCTTCGATCAATGCTTTCAGTCTGAGAGACTTTCTATCCAGCACATCGATATATTCTTTCTGTCTCTCCGGATCCTGTTCAATCTTCAGAAGATTCACATAGGTGATGATCGCCGTCAGCGGCGTCTTAAGGTCATGCGAGACATTCGTTACCAGTTCAGTCTTCATACGCTGGCTTTTTACTTCCTCATCTACCGCCTTCTTGAATCCGCTCTGGATCTTCTCGATTTCTTCTTTAAATGGCTCGAATACACCCAGATTCTCATCGATTTCTACATCCAGATTGCCATCTGCAATCTCATTTGTCGCTTCCAGAAGTCTGTGATAATTCCGTTTCACCTCATTAAAATATTTTTTTAAAACAAAGTACAGGATTGCAGAATAAATGATCAGTGCCATAATTCCATATACCCAGACACTCGTCACAGCAAGGATGATAAAGTTCACCAATACGATCCGCAGGATTGCCTTACTTCCTTTATCGGTAAAATCAATGTCTGTAACAATCTCATATACTCTGTTGGCCAGTTTTTTCACCTTCCGGTACAGTCTCCCACCGTCCCGTCCGACTCTTTCTGCAGCCGCCGGAGCTTCTTCCCTCAGCGCCTTCCACAGCCGCCATACCAGCGTCCGTTCCGTGACATACTTTCTGAGCCCAATCTTCTGAACCGCACTGATACACGTTGTCACCCAGTATGTGACCGCAAATACACCGACCCAGATTGCAAAATCCATTGGCTGCGGCAAGCCTTCCTCTCTGGTTATGATCCAGTTCAGTTTATCATCCAGAATCCCAAGAGTAATTGACGCAACAACAAAAACAACCTCGAATGGCTGCCGGAAGATCTTTCCGCCACCAATTTTCAGTGTCTCGCTCTGTGCAAAAATCCATGCCGCCACGCATACTGCTGCCATGCAGGCAAGCATCATATACCATGCATCATTCGGAGCTTCATCCCCGAACCAGTACCATTGATTCAGATACTGTTCAATGCTGCTTTTCTTCATTCCGTAGATGTATGTGCGGTTTTTCGGCGTCTTCAGTTCTCCATGCGTAGCGTCCTCAACCGTCTCGCTCCAGTTGTCAATGATCTTTCTGAGAACAATACTCTGCGCTGTCTTTTCGCCGCTCTTTACAACTTTCACATCCGGGTTGCCATGCTCATCGTAAGTCAGCACCATACCAAATGCATATTCTTTAAAGCTGTCATCTGTCAGACCATTTCCGGTATTCGCCGTACTTCGTCCCAGAACCGTTCCCGATCCATCCTCGATCCGGTAATCCAGATAAGGATATAATGCTTCATAATCCTCCATCCACACATCTGCCACATCATTGATCTCATCCTGTGACATCTTGGCTTCTCCTGTCTTGGATGATATCTCCTGATTATAAAGGATATAACTGAATTCCAGAAAGCTTTCCAGATATTCCCTGTCCGAAAGCGACGTCGTATAAGTCTTCTGTGCTTCCTCGACCGCTTTTTCATAAATCATATCATAATTATACAGCATGACATATGCTGCACTTAATATCGTTACAATTATCAGAAAAATTCCCAGTTTACGCCTGCTTTTCAATTTTGTATCCAACGCCCCACACCACCTTTAAGTATTTTGGTTCTCTTGGGTTTACTTCTATCTTTTCACGGATATTTCTGACGTGCACCATGATCGTATCGGTGTTGATCGCACGTTCATTCCATACCCGCTCATAGATCTCCTCCGCAGAGAACACCCGTCCCGGATTCTTCATCAGAAGCAGCAGGATCTTGTACTCGATCGGAGTCATCTTTACCGGTTCGCCGTCAACGGTCACTTCTACATTATCCTCATTGATCTCCAGTCCGCCGATCGTATGGATTCTGGAATTTTCTTCTTTATCTCCCAGCTTTTCCATAAAACGGCGGTATCTGCGAAGCTGTGAGTTGACTCTGGCAAGCAGTTCCATCGGGGTAAATGGTTTCGTTACGTAATCATCGGCTCCCATATTCAGTCCCATGATCTTATCCACTTCTTCTGATTTTGCGGAAAGAAAGATCACCGGGAAATCATATTTTTCCCTGAGCTTTACCACCATAGAGATTCCGTCCATCCTTGGCATCATGATGTCCACAATTGCCAGATGGATGTCTTCTTTTTCAATGACTTCTAGTCCTTCTACACCGTCAGCTGCCTGGAATACTTCATACCCCTGACTTTTCAGATATATCTCTACACCTTCTCTGATCTCCTTGTCGTCTTCTACAACCAGTACATGATTCATCTCCATCTTATTTCTCATCCTTTTTCCTAATTCCAGCTGTTTCCTCTGTTGTTATTATATTACCCGGCATTTCTTAAGGGTGACTTCAGAAAATTCTAAAGAAAAACGAAAGACATTTCCTTTTTTACACTGTCTCGTTCAGATAAACTCTTGACAATGGTATGATCTTACCAAGTTCTTCTTTCATACGTTCCGACATGACTGCATCACCATCCGCACAGATTTCTTCTGCAGTCTTTACACCGAATACAAGGCTTGCAAGTGCTCCCACTGTGATCGTTCCTTCACTGTTCTCCGGCTTTCCATCCATCAGCATCACACCCGAGAATTCTGTTCCCGTGATCATCACACAACGATTATTCTCTTCGATAATTGGATCCGTTACAGTAAAGCATGTACCCATAAATGATTGCAGGCGCAATGACATCAGCATTCTTCTGACATCTACGATACGGATCATGATCTTTGGTTTGCCGCCGTCTACCTCTTCCGCTTCTGCCGCGATCTTGATATCTGTAATTTTACCGTCTTTTTTGTAAATCTTTAATATTCCGCCATCACTTGCATATTCCTTGATCAGGCGTTCATAATACGCTGTGCTTCGTTTTGCATAAACCTGATATGACTGTGTCAGTTGTGCTTCCATATAAGCCGCCATCTCTTCTGCATCCGCATTCACTGCATCCGTTATGACCACGCCTTCTTCTGTTTCCTCCTCCGGATCATAATATGACCGGTTCTGTTCACATACCGTTCGGAAATCAAAGGGCAGATAAATGCTCTCCGATGCAGGCATCAGGAATGTAAACGTCTCTCCGTCTGCGTACATATCATTCAATGCCTGTTTCAACAATCCTGCCATATATCCACGTTTCCTGTAAGATTCTCTCGTTGCAACGGCGACGATATAATTCACATCTTTTTTACTGCCGTTCACCGCGAGTTCATATGGATTCAGATGCAGCATGGCCTGTATTTCTCCGTCCTCTTCTACTGCATAAATCTGATTGTCTTTTAGTTTTTCTTCATAATAATAATCAACAAAACTTTTGCTGTCTTCTGAAAACACTTCTTCATACAGCTTTTTCGTGTTCTGTTTTTCTTCTGTTTCCAGCTTTCTTATCTTCATTTTGTTTTTCCCTTTTTCTCTTATTTTTCTATCTGCTTCTGTGCATTTGCTGTTTATACGCCTGCTTTTATCATTTTTGCGTTATCTAACTTTCCTGCACTTTCATACATCCGCCACAGCCGGCACATCCACCTTTTGAAGGTCCGACTCTGTAACTGTAATTAGCGATCGTATCCAGACTTGCAATTGCCTGTGAAGAAATTCCTTCTCCCGTTCCAGTAAAACCAAGTCCTTCTTCTGTCGTTGCCTTGATATTCACCTGATTCACCTCGATATGCAGTGCCTCTGCCACATTTTTCCGCATCTGTTCAATGTGCGGCGCCATCTTCGGCCGCTGTGCAATGATCGTTGCATCGATATTGCCGATCACATATAATTTCTCGTCGATCATTCTTCCCACTTCTTCCAAAAGCCTGATACTGGACGCACCTTTGTACGCCGGATCTGTATCCGGAAAATGCTTTCCTATATCACCAAGCGCTGCAGCCCCCAAAAGCGCATCCATGATTGCATGTAATAATACATCTGCATCCGAATGACCAAGAAGTCCCTTCTCGTAAGGGATCTTCACCCCACCAAGGATCAGATCTCTTCCTTCTACTAACTTGTGTACATCATATCCCATACCTACGCGCATATATTCTCCTCCTTATTTTTGTTTATCTTTTTGTTAATCTTTTATCTCACTGGTTTGTCATTTTCTGGCGTAGCGCTTTCTTCTGTTTCTTCCACCGGTTCTTCTGATTCATTTTCTTCTGTTGCTTTTACTTCTTCCGTCTCATTCTCAGATTCATTCATACGGCCCCTAATGCTGTCGTCCCGGTATTCCTTTTTCACCATCTTGATTCCGGATCCTACCAGCCAGTAAAGACCAATCAATGCGAATATTACGCCTGCCGCTATATAAAGTATATAATTCTCCGGTCTATCCGCAAGTGAACTCTTGATCAGCCTTTCTCCTAAATATATTACATATGCACCCGCAACAATACGAATGAATAAACTACTCTTTGGTACCATCTTCGTTAACCTCCTGTTCTTACCATATCTGCAAAATCCGCCAAAGCATCCGCAATGAACTGGCAGTGACAGTTCCTGCAGGCAGCAGTTTCTTTCGAACGCATGGCGATGTAAAATATTATAAACGATTTTACTTTTCTTGTATACTTTGTTAGGTAAATTGGGCATAAAAAAAGAACCGGATTCTTTTCCGACTCTCTTGCTGTGTATACCAATATACTTAGAATCTGCCACCTCCGAAAGCTGTCACTGGCAACTTTTACAGATGTATGGCAATAAAAAATAGCGGGAACTGGATTTGAACCAGCGACACCACGGGTATGAACCGTGTGCTCTAGCCAACTGAGCTATCCCGCCACAATCAATTTAGAAAATGTATGGGACCAATAGGGCTCGAACCTATGACCCTCTGCTTGTAAGGCAGATGCTCTCCCAGCTGAGCTATGATCCCATATATTTTGTCGTTTCTCTCGAACCGACTTCGTTAGTATAGCATTGGTTTCGTGGAAAGTCAACATCTTTTTTCAAATTTTTTAAATAATTTCTACAATTGATATTTAATTTATTAACTGGGTTGACCTCTCGGTCCTTGAAGAACGCAGTATAAGGCACTTAATTCTTCAGGCATCCGATACCCACGGAATAAAAGTTGGGTATCCTTTCCAGTGAATGTGGAGAAGGTGTTGGTAATACTTAAGGGGCAAAATTCTGCGTTAGGTATTCAAAATTTGACTGTTTGAGGCGTATGCCGAGTTTCAAATTTTGAATGCCTGCTTTTAGCAGAATTTTGCCCCTTTAGTATTACCCGCCGACGGAACCTGAACAGGAAAGGATTCCTAACTTTTATTCCGGTCCGGGTAGCCGCCGCCTGATAAATTAAATACCAAAATTAGTTGATAAGATTTTCTCAAGCGTCTATAATAGAACTATAGACTGTCATAAAAATGACAAAGGAAAAACAGGAGGAACTCCAACTATGATGAGAGGCATTAATACAACCGTAAGACGGTTGAGAAGAAAAGTCTTTGAAGAAGTCGCAGCGCTTGGTTTCAAAGCGGATGCGGATACTTTATGCGACGATATGGAAGCAATCCCATATGCGCTGGTGAATGATGAGACGGAACAGTACCGTGACAGTGTCTACCGTGCAAGAGCAGTTGTACGAGAGCAGGTAAGACTTGCAATGGGACTTGCGCTCAGACCTGAAGATAAACCGGTACATCTGACAGCGGGAGTAGAAGCAAGTAACATATCAGACAAATATTATGAGCCGCCGCTTATACAGGTTATCCCGTCTGCATGTATGAGATGTGAGGCGAAAGGATATGAGGTCAGCAACATGTGTAAAGGATGTCTGGCACATCCTTGTATGGAAGTCTGTCCAAAGGGTGCAATTTCCATGGTGAACGGAAAATCCTACATTGATCAGGAAAAATGTATCAAATGTGGAAAATGTAAGAGCGTCTGTCCATATGACGCAATCTCCAAGAAAGAGCGCCCTTGTGCAAAAGCCTGTGGTGTCAATGCGATTGAAAACGATAAAGTGGGACGTGCATATGTCAATCCGGACAAATGCGTATCCTGCGGTATGTGTATGGTAAACTGTCCGTTTGGAGCAATTTCAGACAAATCCCAGATCTTCCAGCTTGCAAGAGCATTGTCGGAAGGCGAGCAGATCATTGCTGAGATCGCACCGGCATTTACCGGGCAGTTCGGAGATAATATCAATGCGAGAAACTTAAAGGCAGCACTGGAAGAACTTGGATTTTCACAGGTATACGAAGTAGCTCTTGGAGCTGATATCGGAGCTATTGCAGAGGCACACCATTATGTGGAAAAGGTTACAACGGGAGAACTTCCGTTCCTTCTGACATCCTGCTGTCCGTCATGGGCAATGCTGGCAAAGAAATATTTCCCGGATATGATCGATGAAGTGTCTCAGGAGTTGACGCCTATGGTCGCTACTGCACGTACGATTAAGAAAGAACATCCGAATGCAAAAGTAGTATTCATTGGACCATGTGCGGCCAAGAAGCTGGAAGCAATGCGCAGAAGCGTAAGAAGTGATGTTGATTTTGTAGTGACATTTGAGGAATTACAGGGAATGTTCGATGCGAAGGAAATTGATCTTTCCGAATATGAAGCAGAGTCATCTTTCCATAATGCAACAGGTGTAGGACGTGGATATGCAGTTGCAGGCGGTGTTGCATCTGCGATTGAAAAATGTGTGAATGAATACTATCCGGGTGTGGAAGTAAAGATCGAACATGCAGAAGGTCTTGCAGATTGTAAGAAGATCCTTTCTATGGCGAAGATCGGAAGAATGAACGGATGTCTGATCGAAGGAATGGGATGTCCGGGCGGATGTGTAGCCGGAGCAGGAACGAATATTCCGGTACCGAAAGCACAGAAGAAAGTACAGGAATTTGTGAAAGCATCCAGCAAACAGCTTCCACCAAAGGAACTCGGTGAAATTGAGTTAAAATAAGAGGGTTCCGAATGAGAAAACAAGAATCCGGAATGTCGTTCATGACGATATTTTATGCGCGTTTTATGCATATTTAAGTTTAAAAGAGACAGGCGTAATGATTGACAAAACGCCTGTCTCTCTTTATAATTAAAAGTTAGTATTGATAAAAATATTTATACTGATTTGATACATGAATGTAGAGCAGGAGGAAATTATGCAGAAGTATGGCGTAAACGAATTAAGAAGAATGTTTCTTGAGTTCTTTGAAAGCAAGGGACATCTGGCAATGAAAAGTTTCTCATTAGTGCCTCATAACGATAAGAGTCTGTTACTGATCAACTCTGGTATGGCACCATTGAAACCATATTTTACAGGACAGGAGATACCGCCGAGAAGACGTGTTACCACCTGTCAGAAATGTATCCGTACAGGAGATATCGAGAACGTAGGAAAGACAGCAAGACATGGTACATTTTTCGAAATGCTTGGTAACTTCTCATTTGGAGACTATTTTAAAGACGAAGCAATTCACTGGACATGGGAATTCCTTACAGAAGTAGTAGGACTGGATCCAGATAGATTATATCCATCCATTTACCAGGATGACGATGAGGCCTTCGAGATCTGGAATAAAGAGATTGGAATCCCGGCAGAGAGAATCTTCCGTTTTGGAAAGGAAGATAACTTCTGGGAGCATGGAGCAGGACCTTGCGGACCATGTTCAGAAGTATATTATGACCGTGGGGAAAAATACGGATGTGGACAGCCTGGATGTACCGTCGGATGTGAATGTGACCGTTATATGGAGATCTGGAACAACGTATTTACACAGTTTGACAATGACGGACATAACAACTATACAGAATTAGAGCAGAAGAACATTGATACAGGTATGGGACTGGAACGTCTGGCATGTATCGTGCAGGATGTAGATTCTATGTTCGACATCGATACATTAAAGGCTTTAAGAGACCATGTATGTAACATGGCAGGTGTGGAATATCAGAAAGATGATAACACAGATACTTCAATCCGAGTACTGACAGACCACATCCGTTCAGTAACATTTATGATCTCAGACGGTATCCTTCCATCAAACAGCGGACGTGGATATGTATTGAGACGTCTTCTCCGCCGTGCATGCCGTCATGGAAGACTTCTTGGAATCAAGGGAGCATTCCTTGTAGAACTTGCACAGACTGTCATTGACGGATCGAAAGACGGATATCCGGAACTGGAAGAAAAGAAAGACTTTATCTTTAACGTAATCGCCAAAGAAGAAGCTCAGTTCAACAAGACAATTGACCAGGGACTTTCTATTCTTGCAGACATGGAAGAAGAGATGAAGAAGAATGGTGAGACTGTTCTCTCTGGAAAGAACGCATTTAAGCTTTATGATACTTATGGATTCCCGATCGATCTGACAAGTGAGATTCTGGAAGAAAAGGGTCTGACTTATGACGAAAAAGGATTCGAAGAAGCACAGAAAGAACAGCGTGCAAAATCCGAAGGAACATTCGGTACACACAACTACAGTGGTAAAGATGCCAGTGTATATGATGAGCTGGATGCAGAATTATCTTCTGAGTTCGTCGGATATGATCAGTTAGAGGTTGAATCTGATGTGACAGCTATGACGAGCGAGACAGAAGTTGTAGATGCACTGACAGACGGAGATAAGGGTACGATCATCGTTGCCAAGACTCCATTCTATGCAACAATGGGTGGACAGGAAGCTGATAAAGGTATCATCTGTACCGAAGACGGTGAATTTGTCGTAGAAGATGTTGTGAAGCTTGCAGGCGGCAAATTCGGCCATGTAGGACAGGTTACAAAGGGTATGATCAAAGTCGGCGACAAGGTGACTCTGAAGGTTGACAAAGAGAACCGTGCACTTGCTGAGAACAACCACAGTGCAACCCATCTGCTTCAGAAAGCTCTCCGTATGGTACTTGGCAATCACGTAGAGCAGGCAGGATCTCTGAATAATGCACAGAGACTGCGTTTCGACTTTACACATTTCTCTGCCATGACAGCAGAAGAACTGCAGAAGGTTGAAGATATCGTAAATGAGAAGATCCGTGAGAATCTTCCGGTTGTAATTAAAAATATGCCGATCGAAGAGGCTAAGAAGACGGGAGCTGCAGCTCTGTTCGGAGAAAAATACGGAGACATTGTACGTGTTGTAAGTATGGGTGATTTCTCTATCGAATTCTGTGGTGGTACACATGTAAAGAATACAGGAAACATCATGGCATTCAAGATCCTGTCCGAGACAGGTGTGGCTGCCGGAGTACGCCGTATTGAAGCCCTGACATCCAAAGGACTTCTGGATTACTACAGCGCTCAGGAGAAGAAGCTTCATGAGACTGCAAAATTACTGAAAGCAACACCGGAAAACATCGAAGAGAAGGTTTCTCATCTGATGAATGAAAATAAGGCATTAAAGGGCGAAGTAGAGAGCCTGAAGAGCAAACTTGCAAAAGATGCCATGGGTGATGTAATGAACCAGGTAGAAGAAGTAAAAGGTGTGAAATTCCTTGCTACAAGCCTGGAAGGTGTAGATATGAACGGCCTTCGTGATCTTGGAGACCAGTTAAAAGAGAAGCTGGGCGAAGGTGTGATCCTGCTTGCTTCTGTTAATGATGGTAAAGTAAGCCTGATGGCTACCGCTACAGACGGAGCTATGAAACAGGGAGCTCATGCAGGTAACCTGATCAAAGCAGTTGCCAAATTAGTTGGCGGCGGTGGCGGCGGACGTCCGAATATGGCGCAGGCCGGCGGTAAGAATCCGGCAGGTGTAGAGGATGCTCTGAAGGCTGCAAAAGAAGCATTAGAAGGACAGCTTGCATAAAATTTTACTGTCAATTCGCGAAATTTTGCAATTTTTTCCAAAGTGGAAGAAAGTTGTTGACGTGAGAAAAAAATATGTTATAATCATATGTAGTGCAATAAAAATACCCGAACAGTCGTATGATGCACAATATAGGACTGGAGGGGAGGTTAGGTGTGAGTCTATGTCAAATGTAATCGTTAAAGAAAACGAATCGTTAGATAGCGCTTTACGCAGATTCAAAAGAAACTGTGCAAAGGCTGGTATTCAGCAGGAAATTCGTAAAAGAGAACATTACGAAAAACCAAGCGTAAGACGCAAAAAGAAATCTGAAGCTGCTAGAAAACGTAAGTATAACTAATATGTGCAGAAATAGAGTGTCGTATGGCACTCTATTTTTTATACTTTAGTATGCGATAGAACCTGCCAGTGACAGGTTCTATATGTGTCTTAGCATGCTGGAAAGCCGCCGGTGGCACACTTTAGCGAAGCAGTCTGGAAAAATATTTTTGAAAATTTTTCAAAAAACATGTTGACGTTTTCAAAACACAAGTATATACTGTGAATCGTTGAAAGGCAAAGGCGCCATACCCGTTAGGGTGTGGTGCCTTTTTTCGTTCTATTGATAGAGTGATAAAAGGATAGGAAGACGAACGAGATCATAATTATTCAACAAATTTTTAGGATGGATGAAAGTGAGGAGTTTTATTATGAGATTAAAGGATACGGGACTTACAGCACAAGAACTGAAGGACATGGTTAATAAGTATATGGTGGAGACTTATGAGAGATATGATTTCATTGCAGAGAGAGCAGAAGGCATGTATCTGTACGATGAAGAAGGAAATGCATATCTGGATTTCTACGGTGGGGTTGCCGTTAACAGCTGTGGTAACAGAAATCCAAAAGTCATTGCAGCAATCAAGGATCAGTTAGATGATATCATGCATACATTCAACTATCCATACACCATTCCACAGGCATTACTGGCTAAGAAGATCTGTGATACGATCGGAATGGATAAGATCTTTTATCAGAACTCCGGAACTGAAGCAAATGAGTGTATGATCAAGATGGCAAGAAAATATGGTGTAGATAATTTTGGACCGGAAAGATATCACATCATTACAGCAAAACATGGTTTCCATGGAAGAACTTACGGAGCAATGTCTGCAACAGGCCAGCCGGACAATGCAATTCAGATGGGATTCAAACCAATGCTTCCTGGATTCGATTATGCAGAATATAATAACCTTGAAGATTTCAAATCAAAGGTAACAGAGAATACAATCGCAATCATGATTGAGCCTGTACAGGGCGAAGGCGGTGTTCATCCTGCAACACAGGAATTTATCGAAGGACTTCGTAAATTATGTGACGAGAAAGATATGTTACTTCTGTTTGATGAAGTTCAGACAGGATGGGGACGTACCGGAGCACCGATGGCTTACATGGGATATGGTGTAAAACCAGACGCAGTATCTATGGCAAAAGCAGTCGGAGGCGGAATGCCGTTAGCAGCATGCTGTGCAACTGAAAAAGTAGCAAAAGCATTTACAGCAGGAACACATGGCTCTACATATGGCGGACACTGTGTAACATGTGCAGCAGGTCTTGCATCAGTAACAGAGATTCTTGATAACAACTTAAGTGAAAATGCAAAAGAAATGGGAGAATACATGAAACAGGAACTTGCAAAACTCCCACATGTAAAAGAAGCAAGAGGACGTGGACTTCTGGTTGGATGCGAATATGATATTCCAATCGCAGTAGAAGTAAAACACGGATGCCTGGACAGAATGGCACTGGTCACAGCCATCGGAGACAGCGTAAACCGTATGATTCCACCACTTATCGTAACGAAGAAACAGATCGATGAGCTGATGCTGATCATGAGAGCGTCTATCGAAGATGCTGCCGCAAAATACGAAAGCAAGTAAGCGTAAATAAATATAAGAAGATACAGAAATACAAATGATTCAGACGTTACCACAATTTTGATTCATAGAACTACCTTCAAAAAGAGGCTGCCGGCGATTTTGCCGGCAGCCTCTTAC